>Ga0114958_10000052_pt1 | contig 94273 bp, 90 predicted proteins | sample C_130208_EF_Meta_FD_89577 | JGI IMG/M metagenome (GOLD analysis project Ga0114958, IMG submission 89577) | Freshwater microbial communities from Lake Croche, Canada to study carbon cycling - C_130208_EF_MetaG | ecosystem: Environmental > Aquatic > Freshwater > Lake | place: Lake Croche, Canada...
CCCGATCCACCATGAAATACAAAATTAATCGGCTTCTCAGCTGTTAAGCTATATTTCTCACGAATAAAATCTTGTGAGTTTTTCAAAATCACGGGTTGTAGTTTAACGTTTCCTGGCTTATAAACTCCGTGAACATTTCCGAAAGCTGCCGCGATCGTAAATCTGTGAGAAATTTTGCTCAATTCTTCATAGGCATAAGCTACTTCGGATGGTTGTGTATATAATTTTGATGAATCTACATCTGAATTATCGACCCCGTCCTCTTCGCCACCGGTAACTCCTAATTCGATTTCTAATGTCATGCCTATTTTGGACATACGGCTTAAGTAATGTGCGCAGATCTCTATATTCTCTTCAATCGGTTCCTCAGATAAGTCGATCATATGGGACGAGAAAAGTGGTTGGCCATTCTCGGCATAAAACTTTTCACCTGCATCTAATAAGCCGTCTAACCAAGGCAATAATTTTTTTGCGCAGTGGTCCGTATGTAAAATAACTTGAACGCCATATACTTTTGCCAATTGATGTACGTGATAAGCACCCGAAATCGAACCCGCTATCGCAGCCTCTTGATTTCCATTGGGTAATGACTTACCCGCATAAAATGCACCACCACCATTCGAAAATTGAATAATCACGGGCGAATTCACCGCTTTCGCAGCCTCCAAAACTCCATTGACCGTATCCGTTCCAGTGACATTCACCGCAGGAATAGCAAATTGATTTTTCTTCGCGATCTCAAATAACTCCTGAACCGCATCCCCGTACAACACTCCTTTTTGATTGGTTAAACTTGACATAATGATTTTTTTTCTTGGGAAATAAATAAATAGCCTGATTTTCAACGGCTAAGGGACAAATCTACTAAGTTTTCGCCAAAAATGGAAGCCCATTTATAAGAAAAGTACAATTTTTATTCATCCTCAAAAAATATTTTCAAAGGTACTCTTGTTTGTCATATATTTTTTCCTACCTTTGCACTCCCGTTCGACAAACGCAGTTTTTCATTCAGAAAGAGGTTGGCAGAACTTCTCGAATTTATTTAAAACATAAAAATGCGGGTCGAAAAGGGTTTAAATGGAGGTTAGTCTCTGTTTTTGTGTCAGAACTGGTATTGATTAATGAATGTTGAATGCCCAGCCCATTAATTAAGTATTAAGCTGCACAAGGTGTTTCCCACTGTTATCCACAGTGGCATCATCTTGTCGCCTTTAGCCAATTCTGCCTTTTTATTGTTTCCGATCTCGTTGAAAAACGAATTTGAATCGAGTACTTACAACAAGCCACGGTAGCCTTGTAAGCGTTATTTTTTATAAAATAAATTAATTATGTCAGGAATTATCGGTGAAAAAGTCGGAATGACCAGCCTATACATGGAAGATGGAAGATCCATTGCATGTACGCTGATTGAGGCCGGACCTTGTGTGGTTACACAGGTTAAGACTGTAGAGAAAGAAGGCTATAATGCTGTTCAAATTGGCTACGGTGAGAAAAAAGAGAAGCACACGACAAAATCTTTGTTGGGTCATTTCAAAAAAGCAAACACAACTCCCAAGAAAAAATTGGTAGAATTTCGCACGTTTGAGCAGCCACTAGCTTTAGGGGATGTTTTAACGGTTGAAATGTTGGAGTTAGATACGTTTGTAGATGTCGTTGGTACATCAAAAGGTAAGGGTTTCCAAGGGGTAGTTAAGCGTCACGGATTTGCTGGGGTAGGTGGTCAAACACACGGTCAGCATAATCGGGGTCGTCACCCAGGTTCGATTGGAGCTTGTTCATTCCCTTCACGTGTATTCAAAGGTTTGCGTATGGCAGGCCGTACCGGGGGTGATCGTGTGAAGGTTCAAAACTTACAGATTTTGAAGGTATATCCAGAGAAAAACTTGGTGGTTGTATCGGGTTCGGTACCAGGAGCGAAGAATTCATACGTAATCATTGAAAACTAGAAAAAGACATTCTGAAGCATGGAATTAGCAGTATATAACATAGCAGGAAAAGATACCGGAAAGAAAATCACCCTTTCGGATGAGATCTTTGGCATCGTTCCAAACGAGCATGTGGTTTACCTAGACGTGAAGCAATATTTAGCGAATCAACGTCAAGGAACGCACAAGGCCAAAGAGCGCGCTGAGGTATCACGTTCAACACGTAAGATAAAGAAGCAAAAGGGAACAGGTGGAGCCCGTGCAGGTTCAATGAAATCTCCTTTGATGAAAGGTGGTGGTCGTATATTTGGACCTCGTCCACGTGATTATCACTTTAAATTGAACAAGAAAGTGAAGTCTTTGGCTCGTCAATCGGCTTTAGCAGCGAAAGCACAATCAGGAGATATCGCGATTTTGGATACAGTAGCATTTGACACACCAAAAACGAAAGCGTTTTTAGGTATGTTGAAAGCCTTATCTTTAGACAATACCAAAACCTTATTGATCACACCCGATGTGGACAAGAATGTGGTTTTGTCAGGACGTAACATTCCTAAGGCGAAAGTTTCTACAGCAGGTGATGTGAACACATATGATTTGGTTAATGCGAGTAAATTATTGATTACGACTGCAGCGATCGAAAAAATAGAGTCTTCCTTTAGTAAATAATTTCCAGATTTAATCTGGTATAAACGAAATAGAAAATGGGCATTATTAAACGTCCGGCCTTGACTGAAAAGTCGCAAGCCATGCAAGAAAAAGGCAAGTATGTGTTCGTAGTGGAATTGACTGCAAACAAGATTGAAATTGCCAAGGAAGTGAAAAAGATGTACGGAGTGGATGTACAAGATGTACAAACCATGCGTCAAATTGGAAAGAAAAAATCCAAAAGTACACGTACTCGGGTTACCTCGGGACGCACATCGACGATCAAGAAAGCGATCGTTACCGTAGCAGCAGGAGAAGTAATTGACTTCTACCAAGGAATTTAATAACATGAATTAAGGGGGTTCATCCCGATAAATTGAACTTTTAAATGGCATCAATTAGAAAATTAAAACCAACAACTCCAGGACAGCGTCAGCGCATTGCGCCAACGTTCGAGGAGATCACGACCGACAAACCTTACAAGCCCTTATTGGAGCCTATTAAGCGTACAGGTGGTCGTAATGCAGACGGACGTCGTTCGATGCGTTATATCGGTGGAGGGCATAAACGCCGTTACCGTGTTATCGATTTTATTCGTGCGAAGCATGATGTACCTGCGACGGTATTGACTGTGGAGTATGATCCAAATCGTACCTCTCGTATTGCTCTTATCGAGTATGCAGATGGTGTAAAAACGTACATCTTAGCTCCTACGGGAATTCAGGTGGGTCAAACAGTTATTTCAGGAGAGAAGGTAGCACCGGAAGTTGGAAATACGCTGCCATTGGCAAATATCCCTTTGGGTACAGTAGTTCACGCGATTGAGTTACAACCAGGAAGAGGAGCTGAAATGGCTCGTTCGGCGGGAACATATGCTCAGTTATTAGCACGTGATGGCAAATATGCGACATTAAAATTGCCATCAGGAGAGATGCGCATGGTTTTGGCTCGTTGTTCTGCAACGATCGGAACGGTATCAAACTCAGATCACATGAATGTGAATTTGGGTAAAGCGGGACGTCACCGTTGGTTAGGCCGTCGTCCACGCGTTCGTGGTGTTGTCATGAACCCAGTTGATCACCCAATGGGTGGTGGAGAGGGTCGTTCATCCGGAGGTCACCCGCGTTCTCGTACTGGTTTATTGGCTAAAGGTAAGAAAACTCGTAATCCAAAAAAACACACTAATCGTCTTATCATCAGTAGAAGAAAAAAATAGTAGATGGCACGTTCACTAAAAAAAGGTCCTTACATTGATTACCGCCTTGATAACAAGGTTCAGGCTATGAATGAATCCGGCAAGAAGTCGGTTATCAAAACATGGTCTAGACGTTCAATGATTTCTCCAGATTTCGTAGGTCATACGTTTGCAGTTCATAATGGGAATAAATTCATTCCTGTGTTTGCAACTGAAAATATGGTTGGTCATAAATTAGGAGAGTTTTCACCAACGCGTAACTTCCGTGGTCACGTGGCGAAAAAAGACAAAGGTAAAAGGTAAATATAATGGCCTTCGGGTCTTGTAATCAGATATTGTAAAATGGAAGCAATTGCTAAATTAAGAAATGTCCCTACTTCGCCGCAGAAAATGCGTATTGTAGCTGATATGGTAAGAGGACAGAAAGTATCCAAAGCGTTGGGTATCTTAAAATTTGAGGCTAAAATAGGTGCGAAAGCGATTGAGAAATTATTGCTCTCAGCGGTTTCAAACTGGCAAAATAAGCATGTGGATGCTAAAATCGAAGAGGCGGATTTGTTTATCAAGACGATCTTTGTAGACGGAGGGGCTTCGATCAAGCGTTTACGTCCTGCACCACAGGGAAGAGGACATCGCATTTTGAAGCGATCAAATCACATCACTATTGTAGTGGCCTCTTCGGAAGCACCTGCTTTAGTAACAAGTTCAGCAGAATAATTAACTATTAGATAAAACAAGAAATGGGACAAAAAATTAACCCCGTTGGATTAAGATTAGGAATCGTAAGAGGTTGGGATTCTAATTGGTACGGAGGAAAGACTTTCGCTGATAAACTTGTCGAAGACGAGAAAATCAGAAAGTATGTAGCCGCACGTATTCCAAAAGGATCTATCTCTAAAGTTATTATAGAGCGAACCTTAAAGCGGATTACCTTAACCATCAATACGGCGCGCGCTGGTGTGGTTATCGGTAAGCAAGGCGCTGAGGTAGACAAGGTAAAAGAAGAGTTAAAGAAAATCACGGGTAAGGATGTTCAAATTAACATCTTTGAGATAAAGCGTCCCGAAATCGATGCGAAGTTAATTGGAGAAGCTATTGCGTCTCAATTACAAGCTCGTATTTCGTTCCGTCGGGCCATGAAACAAGCGATTGCTTCGGCGATGCGTGTAGGTGCTCAAGGAATTAAATTGAAATTATCAGGTCGTTTAGGAGGTGCTGAAATGGCTCGTTCTGAAGGATACAAAGAAGGTCGTATTCCATTACATACGTTGCGTGCGGATGTGGATTATGCGATTTCTGAGGCATTGACAGTATACGGAAAAATTGGTATTAAAGTATGGGTTTTCCGGGGTGAGATTTTTGGGAAACCGGATTTATCACCGAATGCGAACATGGGTTTGCAATCGACTTCGGCTGATTCTCGTCCGGGTGATCGTGGTCCTCGTGGCCGTGATGATGATCGCAGAGGAGGTCGTAGACGTCCAGAAGGAGCACCTGATGCAGGTGGAGATCGTAATAAACCAGGTGCTGGCGGTGCAAACCGTGGCCGTGGCGGAAAGCGCTAAAATATATTTGATTTAGATATTAGACTTTTAAGAAAATGTTACAACCAAAAAGAACCAAATTTCGTAAGTCACAAAAAGGCCGCGTAAGAGGTGTTGCCACACGTGGGCACGAAATTGATTTTGGATCATTCGCAATTAAATCATTGGAGCCGGGCCGAATTACAGCTCGTCAAATCGAAGCAGCTCGTATTTCGGTAACACGTGCGATGAAACGTGAAGGCCAAGTATGGATTCGTATTTTCCCTGACAAAGTAATTACCAAAAAGCCTGCAGAGGTTCGTATGGGTAAGGGAAAGGGAGCTCCAGAGTATTGGGTAGCCAATGTTCGTCCAGGTACAATTTTATTTGAATCCTCAGGTGTTCCTTTGGCTTTGGCTCAAGAGGCATTACGCTTAGCCGCTCAAAAATTACCAATGCGCACTAAGTTTGTGGTTCGCAGAGATTATCAAGAATAATTAGCACAAGGTTATGAAGAACGCAGAAATAAACAAATTAGGAGTGGCTGAATTGCAAAAGCAAATTTTGGCAGAAAAGGAATCGTTATCTCGTTTGAAATTAGCACATGCGATTTCACCGATTGAGAATCCGATGCGAATTAAAGATTCGCGCAAGTTAATTGCCAAGTTAGAGACCGCTTTGACAGCCGCATCAAGAGTATAAAAATTAATTTTTAATAGACCATTTCAACATATAGCTAATGGTCAATTGTTTAACAAGTCCAACAACCATGGAAGAAAGAAACCTAAGAAAAGTAAGGATTGGGAAGGTGGTCAGTGATAAGATGGATAAATCGATCACACTCACCGTTGACCGCAAGGTTAAGCACCCCTTGTACGGAAAATTCGTACAGAAGACAACTAAATTAATGGCGCATGATGAGAAAAATGAATGCGGTATTGGTGACACAGTGAAAGTGATGGAAACCCGTCCTCTTTCTAAAAATAAGCGTTGGAGATTAGTTGAAATTATCGCAAAAGCGAAATAATTCGACACTCTTGTTATTCAAATTTAAATTTTAAAGATCAAAGATAATGTTACAACAAGAATCAAGATTGGGTGTAGCTGATAATTCAGGAGCAAAAGAAGTTTTGGTGATCCGTGTATTAGGAGGAACTGGAAAGAGATATGCTTCAGTAGGCGATAAAATTGTAGTTTCTGTGAAATCGGCGCTTTCTTCATCAAGTATGAAAAAGGGAACAGTTTCTCGGGCCGTGGTGGTTCGGACGAAGAAAGAAATTCGTCGGAAAGATGGTTCATACATCCGCTTCGAAGATAATGCGGCGGTATTGTTAAACGCTAATGATGAGCCGAGAGGAACGCGTATTTTTGGGCCAGTTGCTCGTGAATTGCGTGAGGCAGGTTTTATGAAAATCGTTTCGCTAGCACCAGAAGTTTTATAATAAAGATGACATATTGGGAAGACCAATAGAAAGAATCATATAATGGAAAAGAAGACAATTAAGCAGACCAAATTGCACATTAAAAAAGGAGATAACGTAATCGTGATCGCCGGGAATGCAAAGGGCAAATCTGGAATTATTAAAGAGGTTTTAGTAGATAAATCTCGTGCGATTGTAGAAGGAGCAAATTTGCAAACGAAGCACGTGAAGCCATCTGCTGGCAATCCTCAAGGAGGCATCGAAAAGCGTGAAGGATCCATCCACATCTCAAATTTGATGGTGTTAGAAAATGGCAAGCCAGTACGTACCGGTCGCAAGTTGAATGAAAAAGGTAAATTACAACGTTACTCCAAAGCTAGCGGAAAGTTTATCTCATAATTAGAAACGTAACACCGTGGGTCGGAAATCCACAAAATATACTAAAATGGCAGTACCTAGATTAAAAGAACGTTTTGTAAAGGAAGTTGTAGCAAGCTTAAAAGAAAAGTTTCAATACAAATCCGTTATGCAAGTACCTAAGATTACTAAGATTGTAATCAATAAAGGTGTAGGAGCCGCAGTGTCGGACAAGAAATTAGTAGATGTAGCAGTAGAAGAAATTACGCAGATTGCAGGTCAAAAAGCAGTAGCGACAATTTCTAAGAAAGCAATCTCAAACTTTAAATTGCGTGAAAACATGCCAATCGGGGTGAAGGTAACTCTTCGCGGTGATCGGATGTATGAATTTTTGGATCGTTTAACAACCGTTTCATTACCTCGTGTACGTGACTTCAAAGGTGTTTCTGAAAAAGGATTTGATGGCCGCGGGAATTATACCTTAGGTGTTAAAGAGCAAATCATTTTCCCTGAAATTTCGATTGATAAAGTATCAAAAATTTCAGGTATGGATATCACATTTGTGACGACTGCCAATACGGACGAAGAAGCATATGCTTTGTTAGCTGCAGTTGGTATGCCTTTTTCAAACATTAGAAAATAAATTAGCCTCGGCTACCTAACAAATTAAAATTTTTACAAAATGGCTAAAGAGTCAGTAAAAGCAAGAGAAAGAAAACGCGAAGCAACTGTTGCAAAATATGCAGTGAAGCGTGCGGCTTTAAAAGCTGCTGGGGATTACGTAGGATTAGATAAGCTTCCTAAGAATGCCTCTCCGGTTCGTTTGCACAACCGGTGTAAGTTAACAGGTCGCCCTCGTGGGTATATGCGTAAATTCGGCATTAGCCGGGTTACCTTCCGTGAGATGGCGTCTAACGGATTAATTCCAGGTGTGACCAAGTCCAGCTGGTAAATATAAAATTTGATTAATTAAATTCATTTTTGTAATTTTGCAGGCCATTTTAAAGGCATGCGGCAAATTTAAAAGCAATGACAGATCCAATAGCAGATTATTTAACCCGATTGAGAAATGCGTTAAAAGCGCGTCATAGGGTAGTGGAAATTCCTGCTTCCAACATTAAAAAGGAAATCACAAAAGTTCTTTTTGATAAAGGGTATATTTCAAACTATAAGTTCGATGATACTTCGGTACAAGGAACGATCAAAATCGCATTGAAGTACAATTCAGTGACGAAGCAACCGGCTATCGTTAATCTGACTCGTATTTCTAAGCCAGGTTTACGTAAATACAATGGCGCTGAAGAGTTGCCACGTGTTTTGAACGGTCTTGGTATCGCTATTTTGTCTACTTCAAAAGGAGTAATCACAGACAAGGAGGCTCGTACGTTACACGTTGGCGGTGAGGTACTTTGTTACGTATATTAACTATTGTTTCACGCTGAAAGGAGGCAACTCGTAATTTAAGCATATAGAATTATTATGTCTAGAATTGGAAATAAAATTATCACCTTGCCGGCTGGCGTATCTTTAGATATTAGCTCGGGTAATTTAGTGACTGTAAAAGGGCCTAAGGGTGAATTGTCTCAACAGATTGATCAAGATATCATCGTTGAGATTGAAGAAAATGTATTAACAGTGAAGCGCCCAACCGAGCAGAAGCGTCATAAGGCGATGCACGGTTTGTATCGTTCATTGATCAACAACATGGTCGTAGGGGTAAGCGAAGGTTTCCAAAAAAACTTGGAGATCATCGGGGTAGGTTATAAAGCTACGAACCAAGGAAATATTCTGGAATTGAGCTTGGGATATTCTCATGCGATTTTCATGGCGATTCCTTCTGAGATTACGATCGCAACAGCGATGGAAAAAGGGAAGAATCCAATGGTAATCTTGAACGGAATTGATAAACAATTAATCGGTCAAGTTGCTGCTAAAATCAAGTCATTACGTCCAGTGGAGCCATACAAAGGTAAAGGTGTTCGTTTTGTGGGTGAGCAGGTTCGTCGGAAAGCTGGTAAAGCAGGCGGTAAGAAATAAATTTTAAGCGTGGGCCGGAAATCCACACAAACAAGTTAAGAAATGTCAACAAGAAAAGATTTACGTAGAATTCGCATCAAGCGCGCTATCCGTGCGAAGATTGCTGGTTCAGCAGAGCGTCCTCGCCTAACGGTATACCGTTCGAATACAGCGATGTATGCTCAATTAGTGGATGATGCCGCTGGGAAAACCTTATTTTCCGCTACGTCTTACACGAAAGGGAAAGTAAATAATAATATCGAATCAGCTAAATCAGTAGGTTTAGCGATTGCAGATAAGGCCAAGGCGGCGGGTATTACGAAAGTAGTATTTGATCGTAATGGATATTTGTATCACGGAAGAATTAAATCATTAGCTGAAGGCGCTCGCGAGGGTGGCTTACAATTTTAATAAAAGATATGTCGCAATTACAAGCAAAACCAATTAAGGTTAATGAGGGTGAGTTGAAGGAGAAGGTAGTATCCATCAACCGTGTTGCCAAAGTGGTAAAAGGGGGTCGTCGTTTCAGTTTCTCTGCCATTGTGGTGGTTGGAGATGGCAACGGGACTGTTGGATACGGTTTAGGAAAAGCCAATGAAGTAACAGACGCAATCACGAAAGGGATTGAGGATGCTAAAAAGAATTTATTCCAAATTCCTTTGTTGAAGAAAACGGTTCCTCACGAGCAATTAGGTAAATTTTCGGGTGGTTTCGTTTTAATTAAGCCAGCTGCTCCAGGAACAGGATTGATCGCTGGTGGTGCGATGCGTGCTGTGTTGGAATCAGCAGGTGTGCATGATGTATTAGCGAAATCTAAAGGAAGTTCGAACCCACATAACGTGGTGAAGGCGACCATCGATGCTTTAGTTAAAATGAGAGCACCGCATAGTGTGGCATTCCAACGAGGAATTTCCTTAGCCAAAGTATTTAATGGATAATCCGAGCGCCTTGTGCCTCTCAAATAGAATATACAATGTCTAAAGTAAAAATTACACAGGTTAAAAGCGCAATTAAGCGTCCGGAAGTACAAAAGCGTACGATTCAAGCCTTAGGTTTGGGTAAAATCCGTAAGAGTGTTGAAGTGGAATTAAATCCAGCGATTGCCGGAATGATTCGTGCGGTAAACCACTTAATTGTTGTTGAAAATATTTAATACAAACGCGAGTTGCCCCCTAAAGGCAGCGCTAAGCCAAGAATAAAATGAAATTATCATCTTTAAGGCCTGCAGAAGGCTCAGTAAAAACAAGAAAAAGAGTAGGTCGTGGTCAAGGTTCCGGATTAGGTGGAACTTCTGCACGTGGACACAAAGGAGCACAGTCTCGTTCGGGATACTCTCGCAAACGCGGTTTTGAAGGAGGTCAAATGCCTTTGCAACGTCGTGTACCTAAGTTTGGTTTCAAAAACATCAACCGTGTCGAGTACAAAGCTATCAATTTAGATACCTTACAATCTTTAGCTGAAACAGCTGGATTGAAAGTAATCAACTTTGAGACTTTATATACAAACGGTTTAGTATCTAAGTCCGATTTAGTGAAAATCTTAAGCCGTGGCACCTTAACTGCTGCTGTTGAAGTTCATGCGAAAGGATTCTCATCTGCTGCAAAAGCTGCTATTGAAGCGGCTGGTGGACAAGCTATTGTTGATTAATCTTCTATACCAGACGAATGAATAAGTTAATAACAACATTTAAGCATATCTTTTCGATCGAGGAGTTAAAAGGACGTATCCTAAATACGCTTCTTTTTATTACTTTCTTTCGTTTGGGATCTTATGTAGTTCTTCCGGGTGTGGACGCTACGAAACTTAGCCAAGGTGGTGATGGTGGATTATTTGGTTTGTTGAACATGTTTTCAGGGGGGGCCTTGAGTAATGCATCCGTTTTTGCGTTAGGTATCATGCCGTACATTTCGGCTTCCATTGCCATTCAATTACTAACCATTGCCCTTCCGTACTTTCAAAAAATGCAGAAAGATGGCGAGTCTGGACGTAAAAAATTAAATCAAATCACGCGTATTCTGACAATTTTTGTAACAGCTGCTCAAGGATTCACCTATTTACAGGTGACGATTCCAGCTGAGGCAATCATGGTAGATCCTTGGTTTTTCCGTCTATATGGTGTGGCCATATTGATTGGGGGAACGATGTTGTGTATGTGGTTAGGTGAAAAAATTACCGATAAGGGTATTGGAAATGGTATTTCGATGTTGATTATGATTGGTATCGTGTCACGTTTTCCATCGGCTATATTACAAGAGGCTGGATCTCGTGGGATGTCGGGTGCTTTGATGTTCATTATTGAAATTGTAGCCTTGTTCTTTGTGGTGATGGGTGCGATTATGGTGACACAAGCAGTTCGTCGTATTCCAGTTCAATATGCGAAGCAAGTAGCCGGGAATAGTAAAATGACCGTGGGAGGTGAGCGTCAATACATACCTTTGAAGTTAAATGCTTCGGGTGTAATGCCGATTATCTTTGCGCAGGCTTTGATGTTTATTCCGGGTTTAGTGGCTCAATCTTTCGCTGAAAAAAGTGAATTTGCGCAATCGGTCGCTTCGTCATTCGGTGATTTCACTACTTGGCAATACAATGCGTTGTTTGCCTTTTTGATTATTGTATTTACATTCTTTTATACGGCAATTTCGATAAACCCAACGCAGATTTCTGATGATATGAAACGTGGAGGTGGTTTTGTGCCGGGTGTGAAGCCAGGTGAGGAGACGTCTGGATTTATTGCGAGTATTTTGGATCGTATAACTTTGCCGGGCGCATTGATGCTTTCGGTGATTGCGATTTTACCTGCAATTGCGAATCTGTTTGGAGTAACAAGAGGTTTTGCTTCCTTTTTTGGAGGGACATCTTTATTGATTTTAGTTGGAGTAGTACTAGATACGTTGCAACAGATAGAAAGTTATTTGTTGATGAGAAAATATGAGGGTTTAATGCAATCAGGACGGATAAAAGGCCGTTCTGAGGTGATTACTCGATAAGATGATTTATCTAAAGAGTCCTGAAGAGTTTGCCATTATTCAAGCAAATGGCGATATCCTTGGGAGGTGTCATGCGGAAGTAGCGAAGGCTTTAAAGCCGGGAGTTAGCACGCTTGAGTTAGATAAAATTGCTTATACGTTTATTTCCGACCACCAGGCACATCCTTCTTTCCTGAATTATCAGGTGGGAGATAAGAAGTACGCGTTTTCTTTGTGTATTTCGGTGAATGATGTGGTTGTGCATGGATTACCTGGTGCGTTAACCTTACAAGAGGGAGATATTATTTCGATCGACGGTGGGGTTTATAAAAATGGTTTTCATGCCGATAGTGCCTATACGTATGGGTTAGGGCAGGTTAAACCAGACGTACAAAAATTATTACAAGTGACAAAAGAGTCCTTGTATTTGGGCCTGAATCAGGTTCAAGCAGGTAAGCGAGTTGGAGATGTAGCGCATGCGGTACAATCATACACGGAGTCCTTTGGCTATGGAGTAGTGAGGGAATTGGTAGGACACGGAGTAGGAAAGAGTTTGCACGAAAGTCCGGAAGTGCCTAATTATGGCCGAAGCGGTGATGGGGCTAAATTGAAAGAAGGAATGGTGATAGCCATTGAACCGATGATCAATTTAGGTAAGCGTCAAATCACAGTGGATAAAGATGGTTGGACGATTCGAACACAAGACCGCAAAGCATCGGCACATTTTGAACACACAGTAGGTGTGGGGAAAGATGGACCAAAGATATTAACTACTTTCTCCTATATAGAAGAAGTAATTAAAACCTCAACAGGTTTGTTGAATATTTAAAATAAAACTATGGCCAAACAATCTTCGATTGAAGTAGACGGAATTATTTTGGAAGCTCTTTCGAACGCGATGTTTCGGGTGGAATTAGAAAATACGCATCAAGTAATTGCTCACATTTCGGGCAAGATGCGTATGCACTACATTAAAATTTTACCTGGAGATAAGGTAAAATTGGAAATGTCCCCCTATGACTTGAGTAAAGCCAGAATTGTATATCGTTATAAATAAAAAAGAAAATGAAAGTTAAAGCATCTATTAAAAAGCGTAGTGCAGACTGTAAAGTGATTCGTCGTCACGGAAAGCTTTATGTTATTAACAAGAAGAATCCTAAGTTCAAGCAACGTCAAGGATAATTCCGAACAAATTAAATGAGTAATCACAACAATTAATTACCTATATGGCTCGTATTGCAGGGGTTGATATTCCCGACAAAAAAAGAGGAGAAATTGCATTGACTTATATTTTTGGTATAGGTCGTAGCACTGCTCAAAAAATCTTAACGAAAGCAGCTGTTTCTTATGACAAGAAAGCTGGTGAGTGGAATGATACGGAAGCTAGCGCTATCCGGGCTATCATTGCTGCTGAATTCAAAACAGAAGGTCAGTTAAAATCTGAAGTTCAGTTGAATATCAAGCGTTTGATGGACATTGGTTGCTACCGTGGCTTGCGTCACCGTAAAGGTCTTCCAGTACGTGGTCAACGCACGAAAAACAATTCACGTACTCGTAAGGGTCGTAGAAAAACAGTTGCTAACAAGAAAAAAGTAACTAAGTAATAAATAGAAAGTTATTATGGCACAAGCAAAAAGAAAAGATAAAGCGAAGAAAAGAGTTGTTGTCGTTGAGCAAGTAGGTCAAGTACACATCAAAGCTTCCTTTAATAACATTATTATTTCCATCACCAATTCAGCAGGTCAAGTGATCTCTTGGGCATCCGCAGGAAAGATGGGTTTCCGTGGATCTAAGAAAAACACTCCGTACGCAGCTCAAATGGCGGCTTCAAACTGTGCAGCAGTGGCAGTAGAAGCGGGAATGAAAAAGGCTGAGGTTTTCGTTAAAGGACCGGGTGCTGGACGTGAGTCAGCGATTCGTACCATCCAAAATTCAGGAATCGAAGTATCTCTTATCCGGGATATCACGCCGATGCCTCACAATGGATGTCGTCCTCCAAAACGTCGTCGCGTTTAATGATTTTTATGCAGGGGTAATTAGTAATTATTTTCCCCCGCTTTTTTTCACAATTTAATTACTTCAATGCGCATAAGAGGTGCATTGACTTTTAACAAACAATGGCAAGATACACAGGTCCAAAATCCAAGATTGCACGTCGATTCGGTGAAGCGATTCTTGGTCCGAGTAAAGCATTAGCTCGAAAAAATTATGCTCCCGGTATGCACGGCAAGGGGAAACGTTCTAAAGTTTCTGAATATGCTTTGCAATTAAAGGAAAAGCAAAAAGTGAAATACACCTATGGTATTTTAGAGCGCCAATTTGAGAATTTATTTCACAAGGCGTCTGTAAAAGAAGGTATCACGGGTGAAAACTTAATCAAATTGTGTGAAGCAAGATTAGATAACGTGGTGTACCGTTTGGGTATCGCACCGACTCGCCGAGCTGCACGTCAATTAGTGATTCACAAACACATCAATGTGGATGGAGAGGTAGTGAATGTACCATCTTATTCCTTACGTCCAGGTCAATTGATCGGTGTTCGTGAAAAATCAAAATCTTTAGAGGTTGTTTCCAATTCGTTGGCTGGCCGTTCACCAAAACGCTTTAATTGGTTAGAGTGGGACGGTGTGGATTTAGTAGGTAAGTTTACCTCTATGCCAGAAAGAGACCAGATTCCTGAAAACTTTAATGAGCAGGCAATCGTCGAATTATACTCTAAATAATTAGTACGAGTAAATTTAGTTTTAAAGAGTACCAATAACGGTTTTTCAGTATCATTTTAAGCTACGAAATATGTCAATATTAGCATTCCAAATGCCCGAAAAAGTTGTGATGGAGAAAGCCGATGACTTTCACGGGTTATTTGAGTTCAAGCCCCTCGAAAAAGGTTACGGTGTTACCATTGGTAACGCGCTTCGTAGAATCTTACTTTCCTCTTTGGAAGGTTATGCCATCTCAAGCGTGAAGATCTCTGGGGTTCTGCACGAGTTTTCCGCCATTGAAGGCGTACATGAAGATGTCTCTGAAATCATCTTGAATTTGAAAAAAATTCGCTTCAAAAAAGCACAAGAGATTTTAGATAACAAAGTGACTCTTAAGGTAAAAGGCCAAACAGCCATTACTGCCGGAGACATTGCAAAGTTCACTCCATACTTTACAGTATTGAATCCTGAATTGGTGATTTGCCATTTAGATTCCTCGAAGGAATTAGAAGTTGAGCTTTTCATCGAAAAAGGCCGCGGATATGTGCCAGCAGATGAACCTCGTGCCAATGAGCTTCCTTTCGGTCACATCGCGATTGATTCGATCTACACACCTATCAAAAATGTTAAGTTCAGCATTGAGAACACACGTGTAGAACAAAAAACAGATTACGAAAAATTAGTTCTTGACATCGAAACAGATGGTTCAATTCATCCTGAAGATGCCTTGAAAGGAGCTGCGTATATTTTGATCCAACACTTTATGTTATTCTCTGATCAAACGATGACGTTTGAGACGCCAAAAGCAGAAGAAGATAATGTAGTAGATGAGGAAATGCTTCATATGCGTAAATTGTTGAAGACTTCTTTAGCCGACTTAGATCTTTCTGTACGTGCTTACAACTGCTTGAAATCAGCGGACGTTCGTACCTTGGGAGAATTAGCGAAATTAGAGATTTCAGATATGATGAAGTTCCGCAACTTTGGTAAGAAGTCATTAACGGAATTAGAACAATTAATCGAAGAAAAAGGTTTGACATTCGGAATGGATGTAGCTAAATATCGATTAGACGAAGATTAATAAGTAAACAAAAAGTAATAGGTGGTTTAGCTTTCGCTTGACTAACCGCAGCCCGCGAGGGCTTTTAACTTACGATATACAAAAATGAGACACGGTAAAAAATTCAATCACTTAGGAAGAACAGCTTCCCACAGAGCGGCCTTATTATCTAATATGGCATCCTCACTTATTTTGCACAAACGCATCGAAACGACTGTCGCTAAAGCGAAAGAGTTACGTAAGTATGTTGAGCCCTTAATTACTAAATCAAAGGACGATTCGACGAATAATCGCCGGGTTGTTTTCGCTTATTTGCAAAATAAAGAATCCGTTAAGGAATTATTTGGAATCGTTTCTGAGAAAGTAGCCAATCGTCCAGGTGGTTATACACGGATTATTAAATTAGGAAATCGTCTTGGTGATAATGCCGAGATTTGTTTCATCGAATTAGTCGATTTCAACGAAACAATGTTAGCTGCTGCAGCTGAAAAAGCGGGTAAAACACGTAGAAGTCGTCGCGGTGGTACAGCGAAAAAAGAAGATGCTCCTCAAGTAGTAGCTGCTGCCTCAGTGGTAGAAGAGCCAACGGCTGAAGTAGTAGAAGAAGTGGCTGCCGCTGAAGAGGCGATCGAAGATGCACCAGTAGCTGAAGAAGTAATCGAAGAAGCTCCTGCAGAGGAAGTAGCTGCTTCGGAGGAAGCTCCTGCGGCAGAAGAGTCTACCGAGGCCCCAGCGACTGAGGAGTCCACAGAAGAAAAAGGAGAAGACGCGTAATTTCTCTGCGATTTTTTTGGAAGGGCTTCAACATGGGTTGAAGCCCTTTTTTTTATATTTTTGCATCAATTCTAAAAGTTTTACATATTTTATGAAAATTACTGAATCCATACCCGCAGTTTTACTTTTGCAAGATGGAACCTTATTTCATGGAAAGGCCCTAGGAAAAATAGGGACGCATGGTGGCGAAATTTGTTTCAATACCGGCATGACCGGGTACCAAGAAATTTATACAGACCCTTCCTATACAGGGCAAGTAATCATCAATACCACTGCACATATTGGTAATTATGGGGTGATTAATCAGGTCGAGGCGGAATCGAATCAAGTTCAAATAGCCGGAATGGTGTGTAATGAATTTGCACATTTGCATTCTCGTGCTACCGCCGATGGATCTTTGCAGGATTATTTAGCTAATGCCGGAATTGTTGGAATTTCAGGCATCGATACACGCGCTTTGGTTCGTCATATTCGTACCAAAGGGGTGATGAATTGCTTGATTTCATCTGAGATCAGCGATCCGGCTCTTTTGAAAAAAGAATTAGACAAAATCCCGTCGATGGAAGGATTGGAATTGTCTTCCCAGGTGTGCACACAGGAATCTTATTTTATAGGTGCTGAAGATGCTACGCACCGGGTTGCCGTTTTAGATTTAGGTGTCAAGAGAAGTATTTTGTCTAATTTGACCGATCGGGATTGTTACTTAAAAGTTTTCCCAGCCAAAACTTCCTATGAGGAGATTGCGGCTTGGAATCCGGATGGATTTTTTGTTTCAAATGGACCTGGCGATCCAGCTGTTATGCCCTACGCTGTAGAAACGGTATCTCATTTTTTAGCGAGTGATAAACCGCTTTTCGGGATTTGCTTAGGGCATCAAATTTTAGCCCAAGTTTGTGGTTTAAAAACCTATAAAATGCATAATGGTCATCGTGGCCTGAATCACCCGGTGAAGAATTTGGTGACGGGTTTGTCCGAAATTACTTCCCAAAACCATGGTTTTGCAGTAAAAATGGATGAGCTTCAAACAAGTTCTGTGGCTGAATTAACCCACATAAATTTAAATGATCATACGGTAGAAGGTCTTCAAGTCAATGGGAAGCGCGCTTTTTCGGTACAACATCACCCGGAAGCCTCTCCCGGACCTCATGATTCGAGGTATTTATTTGATCAGTTTGTTGATCTATTTTAATTGCAATCTCGCTTAGCTTTGGCAAACCTTTGAGGATTGCCAAAGCTAAACGATTTTTTACTTATTTTGGTATCCAAATAACGCATTTTCTTTAATCTGCTTCACCACAGATTCCGGTACCACATTTTCCCATTCCCCTGGTCCTTTTTGAATTTGATCAAGAACCTGATCAGTTCGGATACTCATTAATTTTTCATCGTATATTTTGATGTCGGCCAATTTCTCATTGTCCATCAAATACTGCATCAATCCCCGTAAATGCGCCGCCGGCTTAAAGGTCTGTAAATTAATAAGCTGCCCCTGTTCATCCAAAGTCGGATATAAATACAATTTAATTTTTAACCCAAATAAATTCGCAAATGCACTAATAATCCCCCCAGGAACCTCCGTATAATGCTTCTCATCAAAAATATACTCCAAATTCGGCATCCCCATAATCAAGGCCATCCGCAGTTTCGTGAAATGACTCAAATAAGCCACCAATTTGAAATATTCATGAAAATTAGAAATTAATACCGTTTGGCCCAACGAACATAAAATATCCACCCGATCCAAAAAGTCCTTTTCATTAATCCGATGCGCCCCATCCTCTAAATTACGCAAGGTCAACTCCGACAATATACACACCTTGTCATCATCCACATCCTCCTCATTCTCAAACTGCCGAACACCCTTTTGCAACATATCCAAAAAGATATTCGTCACCGGCCTAAACCGACCCCGTATCGCCACAATATGCTTCTTCGCCAATGCATCATAGGGCTGCATCACATTTCCATCCGGCCCAAATACCGCCGCTTTCGTATAGCCATGCTTAACTAAATACAGCGACATGAGGCGATTGTCTACTTCTTTGAAATCAGGTCCCTCAAAACGAATCATGTCAATTTCAATTCGATCCGTAGAAACATCATCCAATAAGGACAACAATAAACGTTCCGGATCTTCATGATGAAAATAACAACCATAAAGTAAATTCACCCCAATCACCCCCAAAGCCTGTTGCTGCAATATGTTGTCATTATCCAACATATTCACATGAATCACCACATCATTAAATTTCCCCCCTGGACGCAATTGAAACCTCAACCCGATCCAACCATGACTCTCATTCGTCTTTTGATAATTTAATGCCGATACCGTATCCGCAAAAGCAAAAAACCGCTTTTCCGCGGCTGATTCAGTTAATCGTACATTCAATAATTTGTACTCTCGATTCAACATCTTCATCAATCGAGGCTCACACACATACTTCCCTGACTCCTCCTCCCCATAAATCGCATCCGAAAATGCCATATCATAGGCTGAAATCGTTTTGGCAATCGTGCCCGATGCTCCACCCGCTTTAAAAAAATTAGCTGCTACATCTTGACCCGCCCCAATCTCCGCAAAGGACCCATAAATGCTCCGGTCTAAATTGATTTTTAAGGCTTTTTGCTTAGTTCCAATCGATTTTAAGGCTGTTGTCATAGACGATTTGGATTTAATTTGTTGATTTACAAAGGCTATACACGCAAGTTAAATAATTATCTCATTAGCCCAATGGAAATCTTGAAAAAATCCTAAATAACTATATTCTTATGGCCAAAAATTCGCCTTGTGAAATAAGGTCAAACCGGCCATCGGGCCCTCAGAAATATGGCCAACACGTAATTTAAACGACGTTATAACCCTTTTTAAAATATCGGAATAATAGAATGCAACCGAGCCGGTAAAATGAATAGGCACATCCGTTTTTTGGCTATATTTTAACACATATTTTTCCACGAATTCAGTAAACGATTCCACGATCAATTGATAACAAAAGGGATGCCTGCGATGATCAAATAAAAATTTTGAAAAACCAGCAAACCAGCGATTTGGAAATTCCCCTTGATAGGCCTTCTCCAAAATATCTAAGCGACTTAATGCCCCAAATCGTTTGATAAATAAATCTCGAACGTCCGTCGGCATATCATGATGCAAATAAGCTAACACCAATCGCTTCCCTAAATTTCCACCACTCCCTTCATCGCCCAACCAAAACCCCAAGGGCGGAACCTGTTCTACCAAGTTTCCTCCTTCAAAATATCCCGAATTTGAACCCGTCCCTAAAATACATGCAATCCCTCGGTCATTTCCACACAAAGCATGCGCTGCCGCAATTAAATCATTTTCTATCGACACGGTCGCCTCCGGTAAAAAAGGCGCTAAAAATCCCCTAATCTGCTCTTTTTTTTCCTCACCAGTGATCCCCGTGCCATAATAAAAAGCATGGCGGATCGCCTTCCCCTGTAACCAGGTCAGCGCCTCGGCTTGTGCTTGAACGATTTCTTCATTGCTTTGGTAATACGGGTTTATCCCAGGACTGACCAGTGTCTCATATTCAGAACTGGCATTCTTGATAAACCTCCACTCGGTCTTCGTCGACCCACTTTCAATGATTAAAAGCATCTTATTTCAAAAGCCCAATGGGCGTAAATTTTTCAAATACCTGCGCCGAATGCGGAGCGTCCGCTAATTCTGATGTCAAATCCTGACCCGCCCAATGCTCGTAATGCTTCCCATTCCGCCATAATTTTGACTGCGTCATATCATATATTTTCCCATCAAAAGCCACCCAAATATCCGGCTTATCCTGTCCGTTTCGAAGCGCTAATTGAGATCGACTATAGGTAGGTAATGAATTTTCAACCATGATATTTTAACAGAACTAAGCTAAATAAATTCAGGAAAAGCCCCTTTTTTTTACCAAACATTTTTAAATTTACATGTTTTACTTCAAATCCTAAGCGTATGAAATTTTTGTCGATTGTTTTTGCCCTTTTTTGCGCACTTAGTCTTAGCAATTGCAGTTCAAAAAGCAGTGATCCTAACCCTACACCCGTTACACCGCCCGCTCCCACCGTGGCCGATTTGATTAAAAAAGTTTGGTCCGTAAATACAGTTACTTGGGACGGAGTTAGCCAATATACCAAAGGCGGTTCTAATAATTTAGTAGCCGGTTATTCCAGTTTTAAATTAGATTTGAGTTCGGGTTCTTCAGTAACCCTTACTGAGTTTGATGGAAAGAAATTTACTGGAATCTACGTCCTTTCTTCTGATAATAAAAAATTAACCCTTTCCAGCCTAACAAGTGCCGAAGGTGCTCCTTCAGGAACAAACGGAACCTTGGAATTTGCGATTTCCGGCACACCTTCAGCAAGTAGTCTTGCCTTAGAAACAACGACCACCTATATCAAAGCCACCAATAAAAAAGTGGCCATGACCTTGGTCAATCCTTAATCGCATTATTTGCAATTCGAGCCGCCCGCGTGGCGGCTTTTTTTATATATGGACAAACGAACAGAAATTGGTAGCATTGGAGAATTTGGACTAATCAATCGCCTAGCCCAGGCATTTGATTCCCTGCATCCTTGGACAAGCCTCGGGATCGGAGACGATGCTGCACTTTTACAAGTCGATGGGTTGGAGGTGGTTTCTACCACCGAATTACTCATCGAAGGCGTTCATTTCGATTTGGCATATTGTCCCTTGACACATCTAGGCTTTAAAGTAGTCAGCGTGGCCCTTTCGGACATCGCGGCGATGAATGCCAAACCCACCCAAATCAGCATCGGCCTGGGGTTAAGTAACCGTTTTTCTGTAGAAGCAGTTGAAGAATTATATGCAGGTATTAAATTAGCCTGTGATGAATATAAAATCGATTTGGTTGGTGGCGATACCACCGCCTCACCAAACGGGCTCATTATTTCCGTGTCCGCCCTAGGCCTCGTCTCGTCGGCCGAACTGACAAAACGTTCAGGAGCCAAGGCAAACGACGTCATTTGTGTGACCGGTGATTTAGGGGGAGCTTTATTAGGTCTTCAATCCCTCGAACGAGAAAAACAGGTGTATCTATCAAATCCGAGTATGCAACCGGAATTGGATGGTAAAAGTTATGTGGTGATGCGTCAATTAAAACCGATGGCACGCTTTGATATCCTGCACGAATTAAAGGAATTAGGCGTTGTCCCTACGTCTATGATTGACTGCTCAGATGGATTGGCCTCTGAAATCATTCACCTTTGCCGGGCCTCCAATACCGGCGCGCGGATATTTGAAAAAAATATTCCGATCGACGATGAGACCTATTTATCAGCCACGGAATTCAATTTAAGTCCACTAACTGCCGCGTTGAATGGTGGAGAGGATTACGAATTGGTGTTTACGGTGTCCCAAGCAGATTTCGAAAAAGTGGAAAAATTGACCGATGTGTCTGCCATTGGCTATATGACTGACGTGATTCATGAACGCGTGCTCATTATGAAGTCGGACCAAATCATCGATTTAACTGCGCCAGGTTTTGGCCAAGCATAAAATATGTCGGTAGCCATAATGCAACCCTATTTTTTCCCGTATTTGGGCTATTTTCAATTAGTCCAAGCGGCCGATCATTTCGTCTTTTATGACGACGTGATGTTTATCAAAAAGGGCTGGATTAACCGCAACCGCATCCTCATGCAAGGAAATGAATTTCTTTTTAGCATCCCGCTAGAAAAACAAAGCCAACATAAGTCGATCCGACAATCCACCATCGCCTATGGATCCGAATTTCCAAACAAATGGCTCCAACAAATCGATTCGGCCTATAAAAAAGCACCCTATTTTCAAGAAGTATTCACATTAATCCACCAAGTCATTCAAGATAATCCTGATAGCATCGCCGATTTGGCAGCTAAAAGCGTGATGGAAACGTGGAGGTATTTGGGATTAGAGCATTGTTTTTACCAAAGCTCCGCTTTAAAGACCTCTCCCGATACCGACCGTGCCCTTCGCCTCATTCACATCACCCAAGAATTAGGCGATTCGCATTACATTAATGCCATCAATGGACAAATGCTTTATGACAAAGATTTTTTTGCGAAGCATGGCGTAAAACTTGATTTTTTATCTCCTTCGCTCCATGCCTATCCTCAAGGAACTCAAAATACCTTTTTAGGGGGCCTTTCCATCATCGATGTCCTCATGTGGAATTCGAAAGAAGAAGTGGTTAAGCAGCTACAAAATTACCAACTTACCTAAGCCTCAAATATATTTTCCGCTTAATAAATTTTGTAAGCTATTTGACTTAATATTGATAACTTTGTTGGCAATATGACACAATCTCTTTTCCTACGGCGTTACTCTAATCGCTTCCTTTCTAGGTGGTTAGTGCTGGCCATTGATATGGGAATCGTGGCTTTTTCTTTTTCGGCGGCGACGATGTTGCGAATGAATTTCCATTATGCGGATATTGATTTTGATTTATTTCGATTTCATTTTTTGTTGTTAATTGTCGTCAGAGCTTCTTCTTTTTATTATTTTCAATCCTATTCTGGGATTATTCGACATACGAGTATTGAGGATGCCTTGCTAATTTTAAAAGCAGTTTTTTCAGGTACTTTTATTGCAGGGGCCATTTCATTGACCTTTCGGTATTACTTTAATTTGGAAACATATTTCTATGTTCCATTATCCATCTTGGCCATTGATTTTTTCATATGCCTGTTTTTGATGGTCTCTCTACGCTTTATGGTTAAATCCTTTTATGAATCATTTATCAATGAATTTAAACCAGCCGTGGGTGTATTGATTTATGGGGCAGGTTATTCGGGATTAATGACAAAAAATGTAATCCAAAATGACCGGGGAATCAATTATCAGGTGCTTGGTTTTATAGATGATAACGAGTCGAAAATTGGCAAAACCATCGAAGGTATTCGGGTTTTTAGTCAGGTTGATGCGCTAGAAAAATTTGTTGAAAGTTATGAGGGCTTACAAGTAATCATGGCCATCAAAAACATCAGCAGCAAGTCGAAAAGGAAAATTTCAGATGTATTTTTGGATCGGGGTGTTGTCGTAAAAACGCTTCCTCCCGTTGAAAAATGGGTGAATGGCGAATTTGCGATTAATCAGATTCACAATGTGAAAATTGAGGATTTGCTCGGGCGGGAAGAAATCCAAATGGATAATGTTCAGATTTCTGCCGAAATGAATAGTAAAGCTATCTTGGTCACGGGTGCTGCAGGATCGATTGGAAGTGAAATTGTCAGGCAATTACTCGCTTATTTTCCTTCTAAAATTATTTTGGTGGATCAAGCGGAATCTGGCTTGTTTGATCTGGAGTATGAATTGTCAGGTAAAACCCCAAGTAATACTGAAATCGTTGTCAAAATAGCGGACGTATCCGATGTTAACCGCATGAGTTATATTATTCGGACCCATAAGCCATCCATTATTTTCCATGCGGCCGCTTATAAACATGTGCCTTTGATGGAGAAAAATCCATATGAGGCCATTAAAATTAATATTTTAGGAACACGTAACATCGCTGAACTAGCGGCCGAAAATGGGGTGGATAAATTCGTTATGGTTTCCACGGATAAGGCTGTAAACCCAACCAACGTCATGGGTGCCACGAAGCGATTCGCTGAAATGTATACACAGTCCATGAATCAATTGGAAGGCGTTCACACGAAATTTATTGCTACGCGTTTTGGAAATGTGCTCGGATCCAGTGGCTCAGTGATCCCATTATTCAAAAAGCAAATCGAACGCGGAGGGCCAATCACTGTCACGCATCCTGAAATTACCCGCTATTTCATGACGATTCCGGAAGCCTGTGAACTGGTATTGGAGGCAGCCACCATGGGTGGAGGTGGCGAAGTATTCGTCTTCGATATGGGGGAATCTGTGAAAATTATCAATTTGGCCAAGAAAATGATCACTCTCAGTGGTTTACGTGTAGACCGCGATATTGAAATTAAATTTACAGGTTTGCGTCCGGGCGAAAAATTATACGAAGAATTATTGAACAATAACGAAAATACGCTTCCAACTCACCACCCAAAAATCCTAATAGCCACCCTCAATACCCCAAGTTATTCCTTCATGGACATCCAAACTTCCGATCTTGCACGTATCTTGCAAGAGGGTAATAACAATGACCTTGTCGCTAAAATCAAGGAGGTGATTCCCGAATACAAATCCAATAACTCTGTTTTCGAAAAATTAGACAAACAAGCCTATCAAATTAAAAAAGGCCTAAACTCCTAAGTAATTTCTTGCTAAGTAGTATCGAAATAATCGTGGCTAAAGGTGCTACAAGAATGTCGATCGTATAGTGAACATGCTGGATGGCCAGTAAAGCCATGATAATCAGAGTTAGTCCTATGGCAACCCAACGACTTTGTTTATTCGGCAAAAAATAAGCTGCAAAGACCATAGTCGCCGTATGTCCTGAAAAAAATAAATCTTTGGTGATGGGCATATTTTCCCCATAAATAAAGGCTTCAGCCACGGGATCATGTAAATCCACCAACCCCATCGGCGGCTCCAAGGCCACCCAATAAATACAAGCAAAACGAAACAAAGTCTCTAAATTAAAGGCCCAAACAAACCATAAAAACCGTTTTGGATGAGGGGCCAGGGACACAATTAAGTAAAGAACGCTGAAATAAATAATCGAAAAAATAGGCAAGGACACATTCATTGCCGGAATATTTTCCAAAACCCAATCATCTAATAAACGCCCAGGCCGTTGTTGAATCCATTGGAAATATTCCGGAGCATTTAATGGGAAAATCGTAAAAAAAAGGAGTCCGCCTAATAAACTCCATCGAAATTTTCTTGATTTCCATTCAGTACCCCACGCAATTTGACTCGATTTTATGAAGCTTTTAATTTCCATTTTTCTATCTTTACGACTTGCAAAACTACGCTAAATATAAATTATTATGAAGGCATGTATAAAAAATGCTTGCTTCGTCGCAGGATTAATTGTCAATTTTGTTCACTTTTCCTGTGGCAATGGAAATCCTACCTCGAATCCAATTAAATCATCCACCAACATGAATGCATCTACCGAAACCATCACCTTTGCCGCCGGCTGTTTTTGGTGTGTGGAGGCCGTATATCAACGCGTCAAAGGCGTTAAATCCGTCACCTCTGGCTACATGGGCGGGAAAATGAAAAACCCGACTTACCGAGAAGTTTGCTCCGGATTAACGGGACATGCGGAAGTATGCCAACTCACCTTTGACCCTAAAATCGTTTCCTTCGAAACGTTATTAGAAGTTTTTTGGCAAACACACGACCCAACAACCCTTAATCGCCAAGGTGCCGATACAGGAACCCAATACCGATCAGCCATATTTTACCATTCCGAAGCACAAAAAATCGCCGCGGACCAATGGAAAGCGAAATTAAATAGCCAAAAAGTTTTCCCCAATCCCATTGTTACCGAAATCACCCAGGCCTCAACCTTCTATCCCGCCGAGGATTATCACCAAAATTATTTTAATCAAAACGGACAGGAACCCTATTGCCAAATCGTGATAAAACCCAAAATGGATAAGTTTTTGAAAGTATTCAAAGATAAATTGAATTAAAATCCACCTTTATCGTAGAAACTACGGCGTCGCGATATTTTTAATTCCTGCAATAGCGAAGATTTTACACGCAAATCAAAGGAATAATTCGAGGCACGCCCATAGAACGGACTGGCAATGGGCGTCCAATTAAAATTCAATTCCCAGCAATGTAAATCGCGGTGGACTGACATATTCGTATACGTCAAGCCACTGTATTTAAAGTCATATCCTGAACTCATCGATATACGCCATTTCTCCGTCAAACTTAAATCCCCTTGAAAAGTCATCCCGCTGATTTGCTGCGCCGCCGCCAAACCCATTTTATTCATGCTATATTGATAACTAAATGAAAAGGTCCAGGGCACATTCCAGTCGACATAATCATCCATATTCCGATTAATCTGCTTCATCTGAGCCTCCGATGCATTCGTACTTGATTTCTGCGTTTTGGCTTTAGCAGGAGCAAATTTCCTTCCGATCGAAAGATTCAAAGCCGTCAATCGCGCAAATCCCGACCCCTCACTTAGCATCAGATCCGGTGTCCGTCTACCCACATCAAAAAAAGCATTATCCTGCACATATAAATAAGGATCAAAACTTCCACCCACATTGATGTCAAATTCCCGCACCCGCGAATTAGCATTGAAATTCAAGTTAGATAATGGATATTCTTTGGCCAACAAATTATAGCTCCCATTAATCCCAAAATTATCTATCAGCGTCACCTTTTCATTTTGCTTAGTCGCCGTGTCAGATTTAGTTTTCAATTTAGCCTCTAAGGTATTTTGAAGCCCAAAACTGATATTTCCAGAAGCCCCGCCATAACTCATTATTTTGGGGTCAAAAGTGCTAATACGTCGAATATCACCTACCTGCTCCACGCCTTGGCTATTGATAAATTTCCGATTATTAATCCGCACATCTTGGTAGTAGCCATAGGTCGGATCCGAATAATCTGGCGTATAACTTAAGCTAATACTCGGCGCGATCGTATGTCTCAATGCCTCCAGGCGACCCGTTTTAAGTCGAAGCATTCCGTAAATACGGGTATTCATACTGGCCGAAAAGGACAATTGAGAATTGAATTTAGGCAAACCGCCCACCGTATCTATTCGAACCGTGGAATCACTCTTCATATAGGTGTATTTGTAGGAACGGGTATACATGTTACCCGACCAAGAAACCCCTGGCGTCAAATTAATGTATTTATTCAATTTCAAATTCGGCAGTGATAACGGAATCGAATAATTGAACTTTGTTTGCGCCTTTTCCCATAAAAGCGGAATCGTACTCGCATCCACCGGTATGACCCCCGGAGGTAAATCGTCCGCATTTTGAGGAATAAATGGCTTTTGGATGATCCCGCGAATGCTGTTCGAAGAACGAGGGAAGACATCAAATTCATAGCGTGTATAGGGATCCGAAACTTGGTTCGTCATACTTACGCTTCCTGAAAAATCGAGACCTAGGCGGAATTGATCTAAAAAACGATCGCCCAATGAATTTTTGCTCTTAAAGGGTTGGAACTGATTCAGACCAAAATTAAATTCCGTTCCTGCATCAAAAACCCGCGTCGTGGTGTTTTGGTTTATCCGCAAACTAATTCCCGTCCGAACCGTTTGACCGAAACTTTTCGTGTATTGAACGGAAGAACCGATGGTATTAGATAGGTATTGTTGGGAATTGTAATTGTTAAATTGGTTATAGGAATTAGATGCGATGTTCACAGAGGCAGAGAAACTAGAAGTTCCTCTACTTTGGGGGCTATGGGACCACTGCAAGGCGAAATCCGTTCGTTTGGTGGGCGAAAACTCGTCCCCATTGGAGTTGCGATTCAAGGCTAAATTAAAACTTCCTGTAAAGTGATACCGCTTATTATACTGCGAATTAGCACCCAATCCCCAACCACCTTTGGAATAAATTTGACCCGTAAAACGAATACCAATGTTCTCACTGGCTGCCCAATAATAGCCTCCTTCTCGCAAGTAAAAACCACGGCCGGAAGGTTCCTCGCCATAAGTAGGAATGATGATGCCCGATTTTCCAGCCTCGCGGGGTTGTGAGTAAGGGAAAAACCCAAATGGCAAGCCAATCGGCAAGGGAATATCATTTAATTCAAAATGGAAGGGGCCAGAAATAATTTCTTTTTTACCCACCACTTTGATTTTACTGGCTTTAATATGAAAATGTGGATGGCTTAAATTACAGGTGGTATAAATGGCATTTCGTATATAAAGGTTCTCTTCTTCGTCCTTTTTAACGGTTTTTCCTTGGACAAATCCCTCGCCCTGCTGGGTCACAATCGCCTTAATGGCCGCCCGTTTGGACTTAAAATTATAACGTATTTCTTCAGAATCATATTTGTCGGTGCCTTGGGTAAACACAGGTAGCCCGATCATTTTTTGGGTCAAACTATCCTTCGTCCCCCGAGCAAAAACCTCGTTTTTTGCCCAATCCAAACGAATATAATCCGCTTCCAAGGCAATAGCGCCATATTTTAATTTTGCGCCCCCATAGAGGTTAACGACTTGTTGGTCGGCATCCAACACCGTCGAGTCCACCGCGGAATAAAACACCGTCGTTTCCACATCTTCCTTTTTTTTCAGCGTATCCCCGGAAATAACTTTTTGGGCGTTCAAGGTCTGGCTGCTGGAGAGCAGAACCATCAAAGCACAGAAAAGGTAATATGTGGATTTCTTTAACAATTGGATTTTAAAAATTATATTTGTCTTTGTTTAAAAAAGATTGACAAAATTACATCATTGCGTGGTACCTACGTGTAATAATTGAAAAATAATGTTCTCAACTTACCGACTTATTTTTGTAGTTAGTCTTGCAATAGTTCAATTTATGGCCTTGGCCGATTTGCCAAATACGGAAACGGGGCCATTTAAAAATACCCTCAAAACGGTTTGTTTAGACGCAGGGCATGGGGGAAAGGATCCCGGTTGCCTTGGCCCCAAAGGTGCGCACGAGGGAATTGTTACGCTTAAAATCATTTTGGCACTTGGTAAAAAACTCAAACAAGAGTATCCAGATTTGAAGGTAATTTATACCCGGGAAACAGATGATTTCATTGAATTAAACGAAAGGGCCAATATCGCTAATCGAAATAAGGCCGATTTGTTCATTTCGGTCCATTGCAATGCGGCGGCCAATAAATCAGCCTACGGAACGGAAACCTATACGATGGGTTTACACAAAACCGATGGAAATTTAAATGTAGCCAAACGTGAAAACTCCGTAATCTTACAAGAAAAGGATTACCAAACAGCCTATAATGGCTTTGATCCGAATTCGCCCTTAGCGCACATCATGATGGCGAATTACCAAAGCGCCTTCCTGGCGAGTTCGGTTAAATTCGCTTCAAAGGTCGAGGACCAATTTGCGAAGACGTATCAACGAAAAAGTTTTGGCGTCAAACAAGCCGGGTTTTTAGTTATTTGGCGTACCGCTATGCCGAGTGTATTGGTAGAGACTGGATTTTTGACGAACCCGGATGAAGAGGGTTATTTGGCTTCAGAAAAGGGCCAACAGGAAGTTGCCGATGCCATCGCAAACGCATTTAAACAATACAAAGAAGAAATCGAAAAATAACGCCACATGTTTACAAATAATAACGAGCTTAAGGTCGGATTTTTAGCGTTAATCGCTTTTTTAATCCTTTATTTTGGCTTTAATTTTTTGAAAGGAAATGACCTGTTCTCTTCCTCAAAAACCTATTACGTTCAGTTTGATAACGTCGACGGCCTAATGCCCTCGAATCAAGTCATGGTCAATGGCGTAGAGGTAGGAAAAGTGAAAAAGGTTTCCCTCGTACCCGAAAAAGGGAATAAAATTTTAGTGGAATTGCGGATAAATAAATCGGTATTGATTCCAAATGAATCCATGGCTATTTTATCTGACGGAGCCTTGTTAGGCGGCAAAATCATTCGCCTGGAATTGAAAGGGACCACAAATTTACCGGATGGTTCCACCATTCAATCCATGACAGAGAAAGGCCTGACCTCTTTATTGAAGGAACGCGCGCTTCCTGTGCTTTCGAACGCGGACTCGTTGTTAGTTTCCTTCCGACAAATCTCCAAGAAATTCGAAAACACAGGCATATACTTAGATGCGCTATTGAAAAATTCCAATCAAACCGTTAGCCATATCGACGGTACTGTGCAAAGTATCGTGAACGAAAATAAGGCGAATCTCGCTCAAATCACGGGGAACATGAAGGCCTTGTCGCAGAGTTTAACGGAAACGGAGAAACAAATCAAGCCATTGTTGGTCAAATTTAATACGGTCGCAGATTCCATTCAGGCGATTCGGATCGGAGAAACACTCCAGCAGGCGAATGCCGCTGTGGGATCACTTCAGCGTATTGTCAGCAAATTGGAAAAGGGTCAGGGATCTGCAGGAAAATTATTGGTGAGTGATAGTTTATACAATGGACTGAATCGATCTTTGGTCGACCTAGATAAATTACTTATCGATTTCCGTGTGCAGCCAAAGCGCTATATTCATTTTTCAGTATTTGGCAAAAAGAATACGGCACCTTTGCCGGAAAATTAATCAGGACGATGTCGACCCAACAAGTGCTTATCACCGCTTCGCCGGACCAAGCGGAGATTCTATTAGCCGAATTAGGAGAATTAGGTTTTGATATTTTTGAAGATTCGGATACGGGTTTAATCGCATACTGTCAAACGGACCAATTTGACTTAGTTGTTTTTAAGGAATTAATTGCGCGCTATCAGTTCTTGGGACCCATTCAATTCGAGATTCATGAAATCGAGAAACAGAACTGGAATGCGGTTTGGGAGAACAATTACGACCCTATACGTATTTCAGATCTTTTGTTTATTCGGGCGAATTTCCATCCTTCTGAACCCGGTTATCAGATAGAAATTGTCATAAATCCCAAAATGTCTTTCGGGACTGGGCATCATGAAACAACCTTCCAAATGTCCCAAGCCCTCTTTGACCTCGATTTAAAAGGTAAAACGGTGTTAGATGCGGGAACAGGAACAGGTATTTTAGCATTTGTGGCTAAAAAATTGGGGGCTTCTTTTGTGCGCGGTTTTGACATTGATGCGTGGTCGGTGGAAAATTCGATTGAAAATGCTTCCTTGAACGATTGTGAAACCGTGGAATTTGGCTTAGGTACGATTTTGGATGAATCGGCTAAGATATACAATGTCCTGTTAGCGAACATTAATCGGAACATTTTGTTGGACGAAATGGGAGCATACGCGGACCGGATTGTGGCTGGGGGCGACCTATTGCTGAGTGGTTTTTACACAGAAGACATTCCGATGCTCATCGAACGCGCGCGCGATTTAGGGCTTGTTTACCAAAGTCAAAGCGAAAAAAACAGATGGGCCTGTTTACGTTTCAAAAAAATCTAATTTGTGATTTTTTAATATTTTGCTCTATTTTTTCTAGTTATTGAGGAAAAACCCTTATTTTTGAAGGTTTTACTCAAAGAACTCGGTCATTCGGGTTTTTAAATGACTCATGAAGATCTCTCCAAGTAAGCCATTTCAAGTGGTGTATTCGATTTTGTCACATGAATTCCTCGGATATTTGTTTGAGGTGTTTGTGGTGCAATTGAATGAGAAGGGTCAATTGACCTGGGAGTATCAAACATTGACCACGCGAAATTTTCATGAATTTGCCCATGGCTTGGATGAGCGTGACGAAACTGCGGTGAAATTGATCGAGGGGATGAAGCCATCTGCGATTTTCGAGAAGTTTAATACCTCGAAGCGGAAAACGATGGAGGAGTTTTATTTGAAGACTTTTGATGCGGAAAAGGGGGAGAAGGAAGTACAAGAAGCGGTTTCCGCGGTCATTGAAAAGCGTCGTGCACTAATTTTTGATTTGATTTGTCCGGATAAAACGCTCTTCATCATGGGAAATGATGGAAATCCAATGCGCCAGTCGATTCAAATTCAGGCGGAGCCGGTCGAGGTGCTATTCCATTTTATGCGAAATGAGGAGAATACACATTATTTTCCGACCTTAAAATACCTTGGAAATAAATTAGAATTTCAATATAAGGACGCCATGATTTTGTGCGATGAGCCAGCGTGGATGTTGCTAAATCAGAAATTGTATCACTTTAAACCTTTGCTGGAGGGAAAGAAATTACGTGCCTTTTTGAATAAAAAATTCGTCGTGATTCCCAAAAACATGGAAGAGGACTATTTTCGCAAATTTGTCAAAGCGATGGTAGCTCGTTATCCGATTCATGCCAAAGGATTTGAGGTGATTAATACGGAGAAAAATTGTCAATATTTATTGCATTATGGGCCTATTTTACCTCGTTTAGATGAGGAAGAGAAGGCGCCAACGAAAAAATCAGCTGCCTTAGAAGCCGCTGATCGCTGGAATTTTGTTCTATCATTTCAGTACGGGAACAACCGTTTTCCATGGGATAATTTATCCTCTGAAGCGAATGTGCTATTTGAAAAAAAGGCAGATTCTTATGCCTTTCAAAAAATCATGCGTTCCTTAAGCAAGGAAAAGCGTGCATTTCAATACCTGAAAAGTTTAGGTCTCGCCATGGAAATCGATGGGAAAGCCATTATTTCTCGTTCGGATGCCATTCAGTGGTTGACAGCCCATAAAGAAGAGTTGGATCAGGCGGGATACGTCGTTCAGTTCCGGGGAGATGGACAGGCACCAAGGTACTTTTTGGGGAAACCAGATATTAAAATTCGGATTGGAGAGAAGTTGGATTGGTTTGATATTCAAGCGGTTATTTCATTTGGTCAGTTTCAAATTCCGTTTTTAAAGATACGCCAACTCATCTTGGCCAAGAAAAAAGAATTTCATTTGCCTGATGGATCTATTGCCATTATTCCGGATAATTGGTTTCATGATTACCAGGATTTATTTTATTTCTCTGAAACCCGACCGGGCGAAGAAGGCGTTTATTTAAAGCGTCAGCATTTCCAATTGGTCCAAGAATGGGAAAATCAGGAATTGGTCAAAACCTCTTTGCGCAGTAAAACCGTCGCCGATTTAAGTTTAGCGACCAAAGAATTTCCAGTACCGAAAAACTTTAAAGGCACCTTGCGCCCTTATCAGCTTGAAGGCTATCGCTGGATGCGTACCCGTCAAAACGCTGGCCTGGGAGCTTGCTTGGCAGATGACATGGGTTTGGGTAAGACGGTACAAACGCTTTGTTTATTACAGAGTTTGAAGGAACAAGGGGAGACTTTGCCGACTTTATTGGTTATGCCAACGTCCCTTTTGTACAATTGGGAAATGGAGGCAAAGAAATTTACGCCTCAATTGCGGGTTTTACTGTATTCTGGTCCGCAGCGTGAGAAATTGCAAGCGCAAATTAAAAAAACAGATTTGGTATTATGTTCCTTTGGGATGGTGCGTTCGGACATTGAGTGGTTTGAAAAGCAGGCCTTTAGTTATGTGATTTTGGATGAATCGCAGGCGATTAAAAATCCACAGGCGAACATTACGAAGGCTGTTCAGAAATTGAACGCCAAATTCCGTTTGGTGATGACTGGAACACCATTGGAAAATTCGACGATGGATCTGTGGTCACAAATGAATTTTGTGAATGCAGGTTTATTAGGTACACAAAAATATTTCAAAGATCAATACCAAATTCCAATCGAAAAGAAAGCCGATGGCGACGTTAAAAAGCGTCTTTATTTCTTAATTAAGCCTTATTTACTGCGGAGAGAAAAGCGTCAAGTGGCGGCCGATTTACCGGAAAAAATGGAATCCATTACCTATTGTTCGATGTCCGAGGAGCAGGAACGCTTGTATGATAAGACAAAATCTTTTTATCGCGATGTGTTATTGAAACAAATCAAAGATGAAGGTTTGCAAAAATCTAGGTTTTCAGTGTTACAAGGTTTGACTAAATTACGCCAATTAGCCAATCACCCCTTGCTTTGTGAAGAAGGCTATGAAGGAGATTCTGGTAAAATGGAGGCTGTGCTTGAGAAACTTGAAACCGTCTTGGAGCAGCATCATAAGGTCTTGATTTTCAGCCAATTTGTGCAGCATTTGCAAATCATCAAACGGGCTTTAGACGAAAAGGGGATTGCCTATGCCTATTTGGATGGATCGACGTCAGATCGGAAGGGCCAAGTAGAAAGTTTCCAGAAAGTAGATGGCCAATCGGTCTTTTTAATTTCCTTAAAAGCTGGGGGAGTGGGATTGAATTTAACGGCGGCGGATTATGTGTTTTTGTTGGACCCTTGGTGGAATCCAGCGGCAGAAGCCCAGGCCATCGACCGGGCGCATCGCATCGGTCAGGTGAAAACAGTATTTACCTATAAGTTTATTAGCAAGGAGACGGTAGAAGAAAAGATATTGGCTTTGCAGCAGCGAAAATTAGATTTAGCCAATGAATTGGTCACCTCTGATGAAAGTATTTTACGCAATTTAAGCGAAGACGAAGTCCTAGATTTATTGAGTTAGGCTTTTACCAAAATGTTTTTCGCCACTTCGTGGCTCACAAAAATGGGTGCGGCGCCGTTCACTTGGATTTGTAAGGAGCGGTCAAAAGAATTGATTTCAACGATTGAGATTTTCACGCCCAAATTAAGGTTTAATTTGGTCAATACTTGCAAAAAAATCGCTGCATCTTTGGCGACACCCATCTGGACACAATCCTTTTTTTCTTTGATCTCGGATAAAGGTTGGTATAGCTGATCCGCCATTTTTCCATCACGGGTGGGGATGGGATCGCCGTGCGGGTCTCGGTCGGGGAAACCTAAAAATTCGTCTAATTTTTGGATCAAGGAATCCGATTCGATGTGCTCTAATTGCTCCGCGATTTCATGCACCTCATCCCAGTTATAGCCTAATTTTTCCACTAAAAACACTTCCCAAAGTCGGTGTTTGCGGATAATTGAAAGAGCAATTTTTTGGCCTGTAGGCGTGAGACGAACTCCTTGGTATTTTTGATAAATCACCCAACCTTTTTCGGCGAGCTTTTGTAACATGTCAGTTACCGAAGCAGCTTTGGTTTGAGCTAATTCCGCCACAGCATTTGTAGATACACCGAGGTCCGTGTTTTCCGACAAACGGTAAATAATCTTCAAATAATTTTCTTCTGCTAAGGAGGTTGTCATCTGTAATTTTTAACCGATGCAAATTAAAACAAATATACGGATATATAAATTTTTAGACGAGACTAAAAAATAATTTTGAATCAACATAATAATTAGTATATTTGATTGAATCATTGAAACCTATGAGTAAGGCCTGGCGTTCAGAACGAAAAAGTAATTCTTTAAGCGAAGTATTTGCGAGTATTCCGGTTCCCCAAGGAAATGGATTTTGGCAAAACCTGCGTGCTTTTTTGGGTCCTGGTTTTATGGTGGCGGTGGGATATATGGATCCGGGTAATTGGGCCACGGACTTAGCGGGAGGGGCACAGTTTGGTTACACGTTGTTGTCGGTCGTATTGATTTCTAGTCTATTTGCCATTTTATTACAGCATTTGGCGCTTAAACTGGGGGTGGCGACTGGCCGCGATTTAGCCCAAGCTTGCGGAGATGCTTTCTCCAAACCGGTTGCGATTTTCCTTTGGTTCATTTGTGAATTGGCGATTGCAGCATGCGATTTAGCGGAGGTGATTGGCTCGGCGCTCGCGTTACATTTATTGTTTGGTATTCCTATTTTGACGGGAATTTTGATTACTATTTTGGATGTTTTTCTCATTTTATTTTTTCAAAAAAAGGGTTTTCGGGTTTTAGAATCCATTGTTCTTTCCTTACTCATTGTCATCGTTTTGTGTTTTGCATATGAGTTATTGCTTTCTAAGCCTGATATTTCAGGGGTTTTAGGTGGTTTAATTCCTCAGCCGAGTATTTTTACGAATCCGAATCAATTATATGTGGCCATCGGTATTTTAGGTGCGACGGTGATGCCTCACAATTTATATTTGCACTCGAGTATTGTTCAAACGCGTGCATTTGCCAGTACGGATATCGATCGCAAAAAGGCAATTAAATTTGCCACTTGGGATTCTACGCTTTCCTTAAGTTTAGCCTTTTTTATCAATGCCGGGATTTTGATTTTGGCTGCTTCGGCCTTCCATTTGAGTGGAAATGCACATGTGGCGGATATCCGGGATGCTTATCAGTTATTAGATCCAGTCTTAGGAAGTAAATTGGCGAGCGCCTTTTTCGCGATTGCCTTATTGGCCTCAGGTCAAAATGCTACATTGACGGGTACTTTGGCAGGTCAAATCGTCATGGAAGGATTTTTAGATTGGCGGATAGCCCCATGGCTTCGCCGCTTGATTACGCGTTTGTTAGCTATTATTCCTGCCTTTTTTATTACCTGGTGGTATGGGGAAAGTAAGATTGGTGAACTCTTGATTTTTTCCCAAGTGGTTTTGTCGATGCAATTAAGTTTCGCTGTAATTCCACTCGTTTGGTTTACAAGTGATGCTCAAAAAATGGGCCCTTTTGTGAATGCAACCTGGTTAAAATATAGCGCCTGGGTGATCAGTGCCATTATTTTAAGCTTGAATCTGTATTTGTTGGCTCAAATTTTAGCAGGCTAAATTCCTTCATACCAAACATTATCTTGACCCGATTTCCATCGCTTAACGAATTGAATGCCAGGTAATTTTGGGGCAGAAATTCCTTGACCTAGATCCCCGGCTTTTTCTATTTTCCATATTTCATCCAATAGGCCAGCTTGATAAAAGTATTCAGCTGTTTTGCTTCCTCCTTCTAGGAGGATAGAATGTATTCCCGCATCAAAACAGGTAATGGAGAGAGCATCCAGGAATTTATTTGAGGAGCGATTTCCGAGGGCGATCCATTTCACTTGATCTAGTTGTGCCGAATAATCACTTGTAAAAATCCACGTTTCCCCACCATCTTGGAATATCTGCAGATTTCGTGGCAATCGGTTATTTGGATCTATCACCATTCGGATTGGGTTTTTACCTTTGGCAAATCGGAGTGTTAGTTGGGGATTATCTCGAAGGGCAGTTTCGGCACCGATTAAAATTCCTTGATGTTCAGCTCGCATTTGATGGACGAGGATTTGACTTTCCTTGTTTGAAAAATGTATGGCTTTGCCATCGCGCGCTGCAATGTATTGATCCCGGGAACAAGCAAATTTCAAGGTGAAATAAGGTCGTTTTTTGACCTGCGCCTGGAAAAATTTTCTATTTAATGAGAGGCCTTTTTTTTCTAAAATTCCGGGAACGACTTCAATTCCTGCCTCTGTTAATTTTTGAATTCCTTTTCCTGAAACGAGGGGATTTGGATCGATGTTACAAATTACCACGCGGGCCACTTGCGCTTGGATCAATAAATCTACACATGGTGCGGTTTTACCTGTATGTGCGCAGGGTTCTAGGCTAACAAAGGCAGTAGAGTCTTTTGCTTCCTCGAAGGCTGGTAGCGAATGTATGGCGGCTACTTCCGCATGGGCCTCTCCATAGTTTGCATGCCAGCCTTCCCCGATGATCTTATCTTCTTTGACGATCACACAGCCAACCATGGGATTTGGTGCCACAAAGCCTGAACCTAGCCGCGCTAAGTCCAGTGCTCGTTGCATCCAAATTTCCTCTTTATCCATGTACGACAGTTTCCTCTTCGGTAACTTCTTCGGGTGATTTTTTCAAATTCAGCGACATAAAGCTATAGATCGCAGGAATGATATACAAGGTTAAGGTTGTCGAGAATAACATACCTCCTACAACCGCAATACCCATCGAAACCCGACTTTGTGATGCACCGGATCCTAAGGCAAGGGCAATCGGTAAGATACCCAAAATGGTACATAGTGAAGTCATAACGATCGGTCTAAACCGTGCTGCTGCAGCTAATTTTACTGCTTCTAATTTATTAAAACCAGCTTCTTTTTTCTGGTTTGCAAATTCCACAATCAAAATACCGTTTTTCGTCACTAATCCGACTAATACGATGATTCCAATTTGAGAGAAAATATTCAAGGTTTGACTGAAATCCCAGAGCGACAATAAAGCACCTGCGACCGCTAGGGGTACCGTAAATAAAATAATTAATGGATCCATGAAGCTTTCAAACTGTGCTGAAAGAATCAAATAAATCAATAAAATTGCTAATCCAAATGCAAATAATAAAGAGGAACTCGATTCTTTAAATTCCTTACTTTGTCCATCATATGCCGTGGAGAATGAGACATCGAATGTCTCTTTTGCCAATTTATCCATTTCATCCAAAGCTTCGCCCAATGTCACACCTTTTGCCATTTGAGCTTGTACAGTAGCGGCTACGTACCGGTTGTAGCGATACAATTGCGGGGGTGTACTTTGTTCCGTCACTTTCACCAAGTTGTCCAATTGAATCAAATCGCCCCGATTATTTTTTACATAGAGTGACTTCAAGTCTTTGACATCGTTCCGTAAATTCCGATTGATTTGACCAATAATTTGATATTGTTTTCCATCCTTAACGAAATAGCCGAAACGTCGTCCAGAAAGTCCTAATTGCAACGTTTGCGCCACATCTTGAATCGAAATTCCTAGGTTTTGTGCTTTCGCGCGATCGATCTCAAGCCGTAATTCTGGTTTTGTGAACTTTAAATTCACATCGGAATTTTCAAATTTGGGAGACTCTCGAACTTTCGCCAAGAATATGGGCATCATCGTTTTTAATTTCTCAAAATTAGGCGCTTGAACTACGAAGGCGACAGGTAGACCACCCCCACCACGTTGACCCGTGGATAAGGTTGGCTCTTGAATTAAAATTGCTTTTGCCCCAGTGAATTTTTTAAGTTTCGGCTGTATTTCATCGGCGATTTGTTGTTGAGACCTTCCGCGTTTATCTGGCTCAGTTAACATAATCCGCATACTTCCTGTATTCGAACCCCCATTTCCAAATGGAGGGGAGGTGAAGGCATATATTCCAGTGCGTTCGTTTTCCTTAATGTTTTTGAACAAAAAGTTTGACATTTCATCGGTATAATTTAGCATGTATTCGTATGTCACACCTTCTGGCGCGGTTGCGTTAACACGTAATAAACCTCGATCTTCTAACGGGGCTAATTCCGATGGAATGGCTCCTGTTTTGAATAACATGTAAATAATTCCTACCAAGGAAACAACCATGACCCAGGCAAGCCAACGTGCTTGCATAAAGGATGCCAACGAACTTTCATAGGCCTTATTGAGCCATACGAAAAATGGTTCTGTCACATTGTAAAACCATGGTTTTGAATGGCCACCTTTTAATAGGCGTGAACCTAGCATCGGCGTTAATGTTAAGGAAACAAAGGCCGATATGATTACCGAACCCGCTACTACAATTCCGAACTCGCGGAACAAACGACCCGTAATCCCTTGCAAGAAAATTACGGGTAAAAACACCGCGGCCAATGTCACGGTTGTCGAGATTACCGCAAAATAAATTTCCTTCGAACCTTCGATCGCTGCTTTCCATGGACTTAAGCCTTCCTCGATTTTGGTGTAAATATTTTCCAGTACCACAATCGCATCATCGACCACTAATCCGATGGATAATACAATTCCTAAAAGCGTCAATACGTTGATCGAGAAACCCACCAAATACATAAAGAAAAATACCCCAATCAAACTCACTGGAATGGCGGTCAAAGGAATGATGGTCGAACGCCAGTCACGAAGGAACAAGAAAATGATGATGGTCACCAAAAATATGGCCGTTAAAATGGTTTCTTCTACTTCGACGATTGATTTACGTACGTGTTTCGTATTATCAAAACCCTCTCTCAAAATCATATCATCTGGAATCGTGGTTTTGATTTGTATTAATTTTTTACGGATGGCATTGACAATTTCGATTTGGTTGGATCCTGGCTGAGGAATCACCGCAATCGAAATCATAGGAACCCCATCCCGCTTAAACATGGTTTTTTCGTTTTCTGAGGACAATTGAACATCCCCAACATCTGAAAATTTAACCGAGCGGTCGCCTTCTTCTTTGATGATTAAATTTTCAAAATCCTCTACCGTTGTCAAGCGTCCTTGCGTACGAACTGTTAATTCGGTATTCGCACCTTCAATACTTCCGGATGGCAACTCAATATTTTGTTTCGTTAAAGCACTCACGATATCAGGTGCGGTTAACCGAAAGGATGCTAAACGTTCCGGATCGATATGAAGACGCATCGCGTATTTTTTCTCTCCCCATAATTGGATCGAACTCACGCCTGGAACCGTTTGTAATTTTTCTTTTACGTTTCGAGTAGCGATTTCATTTAGGCTCAAAATGTCTCGTGTAGACGAGGATAAATTGATGTTATAAATCGGCATCGCATCTGCGTCAGATTTAGAAACTACTGGCGGGTCTACGTCTTTAGGCAATAAGGCCAGCGCCCTTGAAACACGATCACGTACGTCATTCGCCGCATCTTCGATGTTTACCGCTAGGTCAAATTCCACGGTGATGTTTGAACGTCCATCCCGACTTGAACTTGTCAAAGTCCGAATTCCCGCGATTCCATTGATGGATTCTTCCAATGGTTCAGTGATTTGAGATTCGATGATATCCGCATTCGCTCCCGTGTAGGACGTCTGGACATTGACCACCGGAGGATCAACCGAGGGATACTCACGTATTCCTAAATAATTATATCCGATAAGGCCGAATACGATGATTGTAATCGACATTACGATGGCCAATACAGGCCGTTTAATACTAATTTCCGATAGCGATGCCATAATTTGATAGGTTTTTAATTTCTTTTAAGGTGTGTTGCAAGGGTTCTAAGACCTCCAAATACGAAAGCTCATTAGCGCTTCCTGATGGATTGAAAAAGATATTTGCGATTTTTTTATTTGTATAAGCTCCAGAATAGGACATGTAGCGTTTGAAGTTTACAAATTGTCCACAGATAATAAATGCCGGAATCTCAAAGGCATTTGCCATATGTGTTGGTCCAGAATCGATGCCCAAGAAAAAGCCAGCAGAACGAATCAAAACGGCCGATTCCAATATACTTGTTTGGCCAACCAAACTTAAATAATGAGGATTTGAATAAGCAAGGGGCGAATCGGTTCCGATTTCCACCATGTTAATGCCATGTTCTTGAATCAGGTAATCCAATAATTGAATCCAATTTTCGTCTTTCCATTCTTTGGTAATGCCAATTGACTTTCGGTGCATTAGCCAATAATCGCCTTCAAACGGGAGAGGATATTCCGTATTTCCCGTGTAAAGTTGCGGTGCATGATCTGCCACATGCAAATCACATAAGGCTGAAAACATACCTAATAGCGAGTGATTGTCGAAATAATTTTCTTTGGTAATATTGAGCACGAGCGCTTTGGGATTTTTTAACTCACTGTGGAAATTCGGCTCATATCGAATATCATTCAAATGTAAATTAAAAAAGTGCGTGAAGGGAGAAAGTTTCGCAAGCCAAATACTTACAAAAATATTTTCTTCAGTGATCAGGCCTTTGATTCCTGGATGATTTACTAATAAATCAGCAAAGGGTTTACGAACGATCCAAAAAATTTCAGCGTCCTTGTATTTTTTATGTAGTCCGCCAATGATCGGTTCTGCAGCGATAATATCGCCTAAATGTTGAGCCAATAAAACACCGATATAGGTTTTTTTCGGATGCAAAATCCGTAAAGCCAAGATTCGACTGCAAATTCCTGCATATGACATGCATGCGCGCGTCAGCGACATTCGGGCGCGAAATATGATGCCCAACTGTTGCCTGAACGACTTGCTCAAGAATCTTGTCGAAAATAATTTCGGCATCGTTTTTATTGAATAACTTCTTTAATATCTACTTCACCATCTGGTTTTACTTGGATGATACCATTGGTAATCAAGGTATCCCCGATCGATAGGCCTTTTAAAATCTCAACCGTACGTTCTCCACGGTTTCCTAATTCCACTTTCACAGGAACCGATTTTCCATTTTTCACCAAGAACACTTTGTTTCCTTTCGCTTCTGGAATCACGGACTCGGTAGGAATGAGAATCGCCGAACCCTTGCTTTTTAAAATCAAATTCACCTTCGCAAAAGCACCTGGAACCAATAAATTGGAAGGATTTCCTGCCAATGCACGAATTTGTAATGTTCTGGTCAATGGGTCAATTTTAGGGTCAACTGCGTATACTCGTCCGGTAAATTCTTTTTCCTCATTTTCCGTTGTAAACTCGATGGTACTTCCTTGTCGGATCGCCGTTGCATATTTCGCCGGAATTGAAAATTCGATTTTCGCTGGATTTGTATTCGTTAAGGTGGCGATTCGTGTGGCTGGCGAAATATAACTTCCCATACTCACATAACGGAAACCGATTCGGCCAGAAAATGGAGCTTTCAAGGTAGTTTTTAAGATTTGGGATTTAAGATCTTCGATGTCGGCCGAAATCGTGTTCACGGAGTTGACGGCGATGTCATATTCCCGTTGGGAAATTGCTTCTTTCTGCAAAAGCACTTTTTGACGGGCCTCATTATCCTCAGCTAATTTTTTATTGAAGCCTAATTTTTTCAAACGGGCCTCTAATTCATCGTCATTGATTTGTAATAAAACCGTTCCTTTTTGGACTACATCTCCTTCTTTGATATGTAAGGCAATGATTCTACCTGCGATTTCTGAACGAATTTCAACTTCTTCATTTGGCAAAATTGACCCGGTCGAACTCAGCATATCATCTAAGCGTGTTGCTTTTACGACCATTACGATCACGGCAGTTTTACCGCCTTTACCACCTGGGCCGCCTTTGTCTTTGCCTTTTGATTTTTCATCTTTTTCCGATGCGAAAAATGATTTTTTGATTTTTGGGTAAAACGCCAAGCCCAATACGAGTGAAATAACAAGTAGGCTGATTAAAATTTTGGTCAACTTATTCATGAACAGGTAGTCAAATGGTTTAATTAATTTATCAATTTAATACTTTTCTTTTTTATATATATCCTACTTTATAGGTTTATTCGTCTTTTGCCTTGGTTAGCCAGGGTAAAATCTGCTCATTTTGGATTTGATTCATCACAAAATGGCTTTGTGCGTTACCGATATTTTTGATACTAGCTAATTTATGCAGGATAAAATGCCGGTATTCATCCATATCTGAAACGACAATTTTCAATAAAAAATCACTGTGGCCCGATACACAATAACATTCCTGAACTTCCACCAAGTCCATCACATCTTTTTCAAACTGATTCAAATACTCCGCCGCATGTTCTTTCAGGGAGATATCACAAAAAACAGTTAAAGATTTACCTAATTTATTTGGGTTAATCAGCGCTTTATAGCCTGTGATAACCCCTTCTTTTTCCATTCGTTTAATCCGCTCATGAATCGGCGTGGCGCTCATACCTAGGCGCTGGGCCATTTCTTTATTGGACAAAAAGGCATCCTCATGCAAGAATGCTAATATTTGCTTATCTATTTCGTCAATTTTCGCCATGATTCTTCGAATTAGGATGCAAGGCTGCGCCCACCGAAACAACGCCTGAAAGGGTGTCCCTGCGCATGAATTGTTCTAAACGTAAGGTATATTTCCCTGCTTTTGGAAAATGGAGGCTTGAGAAAATCACATAGGAATGACTGTACATGGCGCCTAAACCCGCGCCTTTCGCCTTCCCTGATTTGGCATCGTATAAAATGGCCTCGGCCAAGGCTTTTTTAATCACGATTCCTTTTGAATCAATGATTTGAGGCACAAAATACAAGTTGTAATACGCATAATCATTGGATTGACGAAGGCTAACATCCAAGGCATAGGAAATCGTCGTGTCCTTAATTTCAAACGGAATTTCTATTTTTTTCTTCTGAAGCCAACCTATTTCCCCCATGGATTCCGTTTGGTCAAAAACCGCCGTGTCCCCATGGCAGCCGACCAAGCTCAGGAAGGCAAAAAAACCAATGATCCTTAGCGATAGTAGATTAAGCGCTTGGTGGGGTTTGAGGTCCATTTCCAGGAGGTCTTGGTTTAAATTTTTTCTTAAATTTTTTCTTGTATGGCTTTGGACTTGCCCCTTCTGCGTTCGAATCTGTCGCATTGGGGTTTATGGCATTTGGATTCACCGGAGGCCTTGGCTCTTGCTTGGCAGGTCCGCCTTCATTAGGTCTTTGCGCATTCGGTTTTTTTCCTTGGAAATCAGGTTTAGGTCCTCGAGGTCGATTGTCTCGGTTGTCACGTCTCACCCCACCTTTGTTATTGCCCTTGTTTTTAGCACTGCCGTACTTCTTGTCCATGCGATCCAAATCCGAATTCAGTTCTGAGAGACTTAGTTTTTCAGCTACCGGTTTATCTGGATTCAAATCCTCAAAGGACTCTGGAATGATACCCTTTTTATTTAAATCTATGATTTCCTTCACCCGGTCACATGAAACCGGAATCCAAATCGATTCTTCACCCACCATTCCAAACCACATCATGCGTTTGAAAATATCTGTTTTTTGTAAAACAGCATCTCCTTTTTTTGTTTTAATGCGACCCTCGATGGTCGGGATGCTCTTTAACGCATCCATATAAGTTTCCAACTCGTAATTTAAACAGCATTTTAAACGGCCACATTGACCACTCAATTTCACCGGATTCAGCGATAAATTTTGATACCGAGCTGCTGAAGTCGTGACATTTTTGAAGTCGGTAAGCCAAGTAGAACAACATAACTCCCTTCCACAAATGCCAATTCCTCCCAATCTTCCGGCTTCTTGGCGCAAGGAAATTTGCTTCATTTCTACCCGAATTTTAAATTCGGTAGCCAATATTTTAATCAACTCTCGAAAATCGACCCGATCATCCGAGGAATAATAAAACACAGCTTTGGTGCCATCGGACTGAAATTCGAAGTCCGAAAGTTTCATGTTGATTTTTAAATCACCGATGATTTGTCGGCCACGATACATCGTAGGTAAATCTCGGGCCATCGCTTGCTCGTGCTTTTCGATGTCCTTATCAGTGGCCATACGAACAATGCTTTTTAATTGATCATCATCTTTGATGCTCTTTTTAAGCATTTGTAAGCGAACTAATTCGCCTTGTAGGGACACAACGCCTAAATGAATTCCACTGGTCGATTCCACCATGACCGAATCGCCGGTATGTAAATGCAATTGATTGGCATTCCGAAGATATTCCTTCCGTCCGCCTTTGAATTTAACTTCGACTACATGAAATCGTTGGAATTGAGGCACATCCAAGTCGGATAGCCAATCAAACACATTCATTTTGTTGCAGGAGCCAGTGCCGCAACTGCCATTGCTTTGGCAACCCGATACCGCTCCGACTACTCCTTCTTCCTTCTTTGATCCACATGATCCTGAGGAACACGATTTACATCCCATAATATGTTGCTAAATCAACTTAAACCTTGTACCGAAGTACGTCTAAGCCAATGTCTCGTCTAAAATTTTTACCCTCAAATTTTACCGTTAATGCCGCCTTTTGAGACTTTTGAATAGCATTTTCTAGTGTATTTGAAGTGCCCGTGAAAGCCATGACTCGGCCCCCATTGGTCTTTATTTGCCCATCCTCTTCCGTCGTTCCCGCATGAAAAATCAAGGCCTCATCCACCTGCGCCAAGTTCGAAATCACATCCCCTTTTCGATATTCTTCTGGATATCCCCCGGCGACAACCATGGTCGTAACGGCATATTGATCCGAAATCTGAAGCGTTTGTCCTTTTAATTGAACTTGCGCGGTGGCAATCAACAAAGATAAGAAATCTGATTCAATTCGTGGCATCACCACTTCCGTTTCTGGATCGCCCATCCGTGCATTGTATTCAATCACATAAGGTTCCCCTTCGTGGTTCATTAATCCAATAAAAATAAAACCTTGATAGCGAATGCCTTCTGCCTTTAATCCCGCTAAAGTAGGTTTAATAACCTTTTTCTCCACTAAATTCATAAAGGATTCCGTCGCAAAAGGCACCGGTGAAACCGCACCCATACCCCCCGTATTTAATCCCTCATCATTTTCCCTGATACGTTTATAATCTTTCGCCTCGGGCAATACCACAAAATCCTCACCGTCCGTTAATACAAAAACAGATAATTCGATTCCCCGTAAAAATTGTTCGATCACCACCTTGTCACTCGCCGCACCGAATTTCGCATCTAGCAACATTTCTTTCAGCGCATCTTTCGCCTCCTCCAATGTTTGGGCAATGATCACCCCTTTCCCAGCCGCTAGTCCATCCGCTTTTAACACGATGGGCAAGGATTGCTGATCCAAATAAGCCAAACCCGCGTCTATCGAATCCTTCGTAAAGGTCTCCGAAGCCGCCGTAGGAACGCCATATTTATGCATGAAATTTTTAGAAAAATCTTTGCTGCCTTCTAATTGGGCACCATCCGCGCCTGGCCCCACAATTCCAACCTGTTTTAAATCTTCCTGCGCCTCAATAAAATTCCGAATACCTCGAACCAACGGTTCCTCTGGACCGACTAAAACCAATCCAATCTCATGGCTTCGAATCGCTTGGGCGATGGCTTCGAAATCGTTGACCGAAATCGGAAGATTCGTCCCCAAAGAAGAGGTCCCCGGATTTCCTGGTGCAATATAAAGGTTGTTTAGAACTGGACTTTGGGATATTTTCCACGCAAATGCGTGCTCACGTCCTCCCGATCCCAAAATTAATACATTCATAAAAGCTTAATCTAATTGGCTAATTCACTTAAAAACTTGATGCGCATTAATCGCAATTCCTCTTCACTGACATCCTCTATGTTACAGTTATCTAGTGCAGTTGCAATGTTATCCGAATCCGCAGACATGAAATAATCGTAAATTTCTTCCTGCTTATCAGGCTCAATGACCTGATTGATAAAATAATCCAAATTCAATTTCGTCCCCGAATAACAAATCGTCTCAATCTCTTGAATCAAATCAAACATCGAAATTTCCTTTTGTTCCGCAATGACGTCTAAATCGATTTTACGATCGACCTGTTGGATAATATGGATCTTAATTTTCGACTTATTCACGGTGGATTTCACGACGACTTCCTTAGCCGTCTCGATTTCATTTTCCTCCACATAACGCACGATGGCATCCAAAAATTGCTTCCCAAATTTGACCACTTTCCCCATCCCGACCCCATTAATTTGAGCCATTTCCTCCTGTGAGGTCGGATAAGTCGTTGCCATTTCTTCCAAAGAAGGATCCTGGAAAATCACAAAAGGCGGCAGGTTTTTCTCCTTAGCTACTTTTTTTCGCAGATTTTTTAATATTTCAAACAATGCGTCATCGTAGGCCTTTGCTCCCAAAGCTAAATTTTCCTCCTCATTCTCGATGTCATTGGCCTCCTTTTCATAATCATGATCCCTCGAAAATGTCAATGGATAGGAATCTTGTAAAAAGGCCTTTCCCTTCTCACTTAATTTTAAAATACCATAATTCTCGATGTCCTTTTCTAGTAAGCCATGTATGAACACCTGCTTGATAAATGAAATCCAAGGTGATTTTTGGTCCTCCGGATTAGTCTCTTTCGAGGATTTTTTCCGCATGACCATTTTCTTTTTCGGCGCGTCCTCATCCTCCTCGTTGTCATCGTCATCATCTTCTTCATCCTCCTCTTCCACGACTTTATTCCAAGAAACCTCTTTCCCTTTTCCAAAAACCGACAAACTCCCTTGTTCATTACTCGTCACATAGGGATTGCTTTTTCCTTCCAATACATCAGCGATGTGTTCGGCTTCAAATTTTTCGCCCGTCTGCAAAACCGCTTCGAGCAGTAGACTGACTTCATCTTCTGCTTTAAAGGTGGGCGTAGGATGCATGCAATTGTCACAAAAACCGCAATTATCCGCCATATATTCGCCGAAATAACTCAGTAATTGTTTGCGTCGACAAACCCCTAAATTCGCATAATAGACCATTTCAGTTAATAATAACTTCGCATTTTCCTTTTCTGAAACCGCTTTGTCCTTATTGAACTTATCTAATTTTAAAATATCATCGTAGGTGTAAAACAGGATACATGTCCCATCCAGGCCATCTCGTCCCGCACGTCCCGTTTCTTGGTAATAGCCTTCCAGGGATTTAGGCGCATCATAATGTATGACAAAACGCACATCTGGTTTGTCGATGCCCATTCCAAAGGCGATCGTTGCCACCATCACTTCTACCTCTTCGTTCAAAAACGATTCTTGATTTGACATGCGGACCTGCGGATCTAAACCCGCATGGTAAGGAAGTGCTTTGATGCCATTGACCAATAACAAATCGGAAATCTCCTCCACCCGTTTTCGACTCAGGCAATAAATAATACCCGCTTTGCCCGCATGGCCCTTGATGTAGCGAATGAGTTGCTTGTCAATGTCCTTTTTGGAGCGGATTTCGTAATAGAGATTTTTCCTGTTGAAGGATGATTTAAAAACTTTGGCATCGTCGAGGTTTAGCGTTTTTTGAATGTCTTGTTGGACTTTCGGCGTCGCCGTTGCCGTCAATGCAATGATGGGCAATTTCTCATCAATCGATTCAATGATCGAACGTATCTTCCGATATTCAGGTCTAAAATCATGTCCCCACTCGGAAATGCAATGGGCTTCATCGATGGCGACGAAGGAAATATTTGCCTGCTGTAGAAAATTTAAATTTTCTTGTTTATTCAATGATTCCGGCGCTATGTAAAGCAATTTTACCTGGCCATTAATTACCTCTGCCTTGACGCGATTGATTTCTGCACGACTCAAAGAAGAATTTAAAAACTGCGCATTTACCCCAAAGGCGACCAATTGGTCCACTTGATTTTTCATCAAGGCAATTAAGGGAGAAATGACAATCGCCGTACCTGGCATGACGATGGCGGGCAATTGATAACAAAGGGATTTGCCAGCACCAGTGGGCATGAGAACAAAGCTATTGTGACCTTGCAGGGTGTTTTGTATGATCGCCTCTTGTTCCCCACGGAACTGGCTGAACCCAAAAGTCTTTTTGAGTTCTTCATGTAAAACTTCTTTAGTTATCGAAATAGGCATAATTTGAAAGTCGGCTGTTATGTTTCTTTTTAGGACTCCTTAATCACGCATTCTTGGTTATCTTTGCGAAATTAAAAACTCTTCTAGATTTGAAATTAAGCAAAAATATCCAATCCACAGCAAAAAAAGTTTTGCGCGAAGAATCGGAGGCGATTTCCAATCTGATCGATTCCATTGATTCAGATTTTGAGGCATGTGTCGAATATTTGATGCAAATCCCTGGCCGTATAGTCTTTACCGGCATCGGGAAATCTGCTATTATTGCCCAAAAAATCGTCGCCTCCATGAATTCCACCGGAACGCCGGCATTGTTTATGCATGCGGCAGACGCGATCCACGGAGATTTGGGAATGATCCAAATCGGTGATGCCGTAGTTTGTATTTCCAAATCCGGGGATACACCTGAAATTAAGGTGCTTATACCTTTGATTAAACGCTTAGGCGTGGCTTTGATTGCCATGGTTTCAAATAAAAAATCCTATCTAGCCGCTCAGTCTGATTTTGTTTTGCATGCTTTGGCAGAGCAGGAGGCTGACGTTTTGAACCTGGCGCCGACGACCTCCACTACCGTGGCCCTCGCCTTAGGAGATGCGTTAACGGTTTGTTTATTGGAATGTCGTGGTTTTACCGCGCAGGATTTTGCCAAATACCATCCGGGAGGTGCGCTAGGGAAACGCTTGTATTTAAAGGTGGGAGATTTGTATCCATTGCATGAATTTCCGGTTATTTTGCCTTCTGCAAGTATTCAGGAGGCGATTCATGAAATTAGTTCGAAACGTGTAGGGGCTACGGCGGTGGTGGATGTTCAGGGTGATTTGGTAGGCATTATTACGGATGGGGATGTGCGAAGAATGTTGGAGCGTTCGACGGATTGGGCTACAATTCAAATTGCCGATATGATGAATACCTCTCCCAAAACCATTGATGCGGAGGCATTTGCCACCGAGGCATTGGCAAGCATGCAATCAAATAATATCACACAATTGGTCGTTACGGCACAAAAAAAGGCCGTAGGATTTATTCATCTCCACGACCTTTTGAAAGAGGGTATAGTGTAACTAGCGCATGCGGTTGGAGGATTGGACCAACATCTCATCTTTGCGTACCAAACGATTCGCAATCATATTCGCCAATAAAGAAACGACTAAGGCATAAAATCCATAGCCATAATGTCCCTGGGATTCGGGTTCAAAAACTAACATCGCTTCTTTGAAAATGATCCAAAAGGCATAGGCCATCGAAGCGGCTAACACTAGGGAATTAATGAGTCCGAGTGTCATTTGGCGCATTCTTCTCTTAAATGAAAAAAGAGAAGCCAGCGTGATGATCGTAGAAAATGTGATTAATAAAGGCAAAAAGATGGTGCTGTGCGCGCTGACTTCTTTGGCATTTTGGAGCAAAACCCATTGGTTCGAAAAAAAATCAATTTGTTGGCCAGAAACTCCAGTTTTAGACCATATGGCCCAGCCGGAACTTGCTAAACTATTCGCCAAAATGACGAGGGCGTAAAAGATGGATTGAGGTCTTTGAATCATATGAATGTCGAATTAGGTCGTAAAATTACGTATTTTCTTGAAAATGTTTGGCGGCAATTTTTGCTGAGGATAAACAAAGGGGAATTCCGCCGCCGGGATGCACGCTGCCGCCGACCCAGTACAGATTTTTAATGGCGGAGCGATAATTCGGATGGCGTAAAAATGCAGCAAATTTATTGTTGGACGCGTTTCCATACAGCGCTCCTCCGGAGCTGGAGGTGCGTGATTCGATGCTTCGGGGGTCAAGGTGATCTTCGGCGATGATGTATTGGACGATGTCTTTGCCGAGGCATTTGGATATTTTTCGGATGACATTTTCGCGGGTTTGTTTGACCAATGCCTCCCAATCCTGTCCTTCATTCGCTGGGGCATTCACGAGAATGAACCAATTTTCGCCGCCTTCTTGGGCGTCATTCGAATTTACTTTGCTCGAAATATGGAGATAGGCGGTGGGATCGTCCGATAAGGATTTGTCTTTAAAGATCGCTTTAAATTCCGCTTCATAATGGTCAGAGAAGAAGATATTGTGGACTCCTAATTCATCAAATTTGGTATTCATGCCCCAATAAAAAATGATGCCTGAGCTGGATTTAGGTTGATTGAGTAGTTTTTTAGGGGCTTTTTCTTGTGGTAATAGATGCTGGTAGGTAGGCCGAATGTCCATGTTGCTCGCCACAAAATCAAAGGCGTAGCTAGCTTGTTTGGTTTTGATGCCGGTGGCTTGTTTGTTTTTGGTGATGATCTCGATGACTTTCTCGTTGAAACGAAACTCGACGCCTACTTCCTTGGCGAGGTCAACTAAAGAATTTGTAATGGAAATCATGCCGCCTTCTGGGAAAAATGCCCCGATGTTGTATTCCAAATGGGGGATGATGCCTAAGGTAGCAGGGGTTTGATAGGGATCAGAGCCGTTATAGGTGGCGTAGCGGTCGAATAATTGTACGGTTTTTGGATGCTGAAAGGATTGGGTATTTGCCTGGTGCATGGTGGAAAAGAGGCCTAATTTTCCGAGATTCATGTAGCCTTGAAATGCTTTTTTGCCAGTCCAGGTACGATAATCGTGTAAGGAATTTTCTAAGAAGAGTTCGCTGATGATTTGGTATTTTGTTTGCAGGCCTTGTAAGTAGGTGCGGATATGTTCGGGATTTTCTCCGAGTTTTTCGGCGAATTCGTTGGCGGTTTTTTGTGGGTCGGCGAAGGTATCTAGGCGTGTTCCGTCTTCCCAAAAATAGTGGCAAATGACCGGGAGTTTTTGGTAATTAAAATGGGTTCTTGGGTTTTTTCCGGCGAGGCTAAATAATTCGTCGACTAATTGGGGAAGTGTAAAAAGGGAAGGGCCGGCGTCGAAGCGAAATCCGTTTATTTGGATTTGGCAAAGTTTTCCGCCGGGGTAGGGATTGGCTTCGAAGACGCTTACCTTTTGGCCTAAAACCGCCATGCGGATGGCGAGGGCGATGCCACCGATTCCTGAGCCAACAATGCCAAAAGTTGCCATAAGCGAATATTTTGAAACGTCTAAATTACGGAATTCGGAGGATGGAAAGAATAAAAGGCCAAATGTTTTTCCCTCAAGCCCAATTTCCGTAGTTTTGCACAAATTTTTAAAAATTGCGCAAGGAAATATGCTACGTACACATACAAATGGGGAATTGCGAATGGCACATGTGGGTCAAGAGGTGACTTTATGTGGTTGGGTTCAAAAATCGAGAGATAAAGGGGGGATGATTTGGGTGGATCTTCGGGATCGGTATGGGATAACGCAGTTGATGTTGGAGGAAGGGAAATCGACCGTGGAGGCTTTGCAAATCGCACGTGGATTAGGTCGTGAGTTTGTGGTGGAGGCGCATGGGGTGGTTGTGGAGCGTTTGGCGAAGAATGATAAATTGCCAACGGGCGATGTGGAGATAAAAGTTTCTGCGATAAAGATTTTGAATCCGGCGAAATTGCCGCCTTTTTTGATTGAAGATGAGACGGATGGAGGAGATGATATTCGGATGAAATACCGTTATTTGGATTTGCGACGTACGCCGATTCGCGAGAGTTTGCGTTTGCGGCATCAGGTGGCGAAAGAGGTGCGTCGGTTTTTGGATGAGCAAGATTTTATTGAGGTGGAAACGCCGGTATTGATTAAATCGACGCCGGAGGGTGCACGCGATTTTGTGGTGCCTTCCCGGATGAATCCGGGTGAATTTTATGCCTTGCCGCAATCGCCTCAGACGTTTAAGCAATTGTTGATGGTGTCAGGTTTTGATCGCTATTATCAGTTGGTGAAATGTTTCCGGGACGAGGATTTGCGGGCGGATCGTCAGCCTGAGTTTACGCAGATTGACTGTGAAATGTCATTTGTGGAGCAGGAGGATGTGTTGAATATGTTTGAGGGTTTGATTCGTCATTTGTTTTTGCAGGTGAAGAAATTGGATATTGGAACGGTACCGCGGATGACTTATGCGGATGCGATGAAGTTCTATGGGTCTGATAAGCCGGATATTCGTTTTGGGATGCAATTTGTGGAATTGAAAGGGGAGGGTGTGGATTTGACGAGTGGGAAGGATTTTCAGGTTTTTGATGCGGCGAATACGGTGGTGGGGGTTTGTGCGAAAGGGGCTGCGGAATATACGCGGAAGCAGTTGGATGAGTTGACGGATTTTGTTCGTCGGCCTCAAATCGGAGCCAAAGGGCTGATTTATGCCCGAGTTCAGGCGGATGGGGTAATCAAATCTTCGGTGGATAAGTTTTATTCGGAGGCCGATTTGGCTACTTGGGGCGCTGCATTTGGGGCGGAACCGGGGGATTTGATTTTGATTTTGAGTGGGGATGGGGATAAGGTACGGAAGCAATTGAATGAGTTGCGTTTGGAGATGGGAAGTCGCTTGGGTTTACGAGATCCGAATAATTATAAGGTGCATTGGGTGGTTGATTTTCCTTTGTTGGAGTATGGCGAGGAAGATGATCGCTGGTTTGCGATGCATCATCCATTTACGAGTCCGAAACCGGAGGATATTGGCTTGATGGAAGCGGGGGAATTCGGCAAAGTTCGTGCGAATGCCTACGATTTGGTGGTGAATGGGGTGGAAGTGGGAGGAGGTTCGATTCGGATATTCCAAAAAGAGTTGCAATCCAAAATGTTTCAGGTGCTTGGATTTTCAGAGGAGGAGGCGAAGGCGCAATTTGGGTTTTTATTAGATGCTTTTGAATATGGCGCGCCGCCGCATGGTGGTTTGGCTTTTGGTTTTGATCGCTTGTGCTCGTTATTTGGGGGTACGGATTCGATTCGGGATTACATTGCTTTTCCGAAAAACAATGCGGGTCGGGATGTGATGATAGATTCTCCGTCTCCGTTGGCGCAAGCGCAATTGGATGAATTGAAGATTCGAACGAATTTATAAGTTTTTTCTCGCGTTTTTTGAATTCCCCACCGTACCTTTGGCAATCCTCGCCGGTTTGCCAAAGGTAGCGTTAATCGAACTTTTGCGTATTCTGAAATAGTATCTTCCCCTGATTATCCCGTTCCACGATTAAAACAGGTTCCACCTCCTCAAACTTATCCTTCCGGTAACGCCACTCTTTTTTTAAGCGCCCACCTGTCCCAAATTCATAGAATTCACGCCAGCGCCCCACCCGCACCGAATCATCCATTTTTCCTTCTTCCCTCACATTTCCTCCCGGATAAAATGCCAAATACTGACCTCGAATCTTACCATACACCCGAGGAATCACCTCTTTGATTTTCTTTTTGTCCGCATCAAAATACGAAATCTCCGATCCCGCCGTAAATCCACGTGAATAATAAACCTTATTCTCTAACTCTCCCTCCGGCCCGTAATTTTCCCAGCGACCATCCTTCGCCCCCATGTAAAAATAACCCTGCTCCACCACAACCTGATTCACGATTTTTTGATAGGGCCCATGGCAGATTTGTGCCGTTTTATTTTCTTTAATTGAAGAATTAACCACCCGCGATTGGTTTGGATCAAACCACCAAACCTCCTGCTGGTACACACTCAAAGCCTCATCTTCCACAAATTTAACCACTTGAAACTCCTCCAATGTACTCCGCGTCCCACTCCCATAAGATCCCACCCTTCGCTCCGTTTTCACCCCTTCGTATTCATCCTTATAATTCTCCTTCTTTTTAACTTTTCGTAGGGCCATCGAGGATTTAATCCCAATATTTTTGACACCCAGCTCATCCATAAAAGCCTTACTCTCCTTTTTCCATTTGGCACTTTCCTCTTGAATCCCCTCCAATCCCGTGCCTAATCGCCCACCCAAAAGGCCTTTCGCACGAGTCGTCGTGTCAATGAGAGGCTTGTTTTGGCCCAGCAAAGTCTCACAAAATCCAGAAAAAATAAAAATCAATATAATTCGGATGAACATGTAGGAACAAACGCCCTAGGCGTAAAAATATTTCCCAAAAATAGAAAATTAAATGATTACATGCGCTAGTTTATGTATTTTTGCGGGAATATCATTAGGAAAAACGCGTTGGAAAAATCAGCAAAAATATATGTAGCCGGACACCGAGGCATGGTGGGTTCGGCCATCATTCGCCAATTACAAGCCGCAGGCTATCAAAATCTTTTAACGAAAACGTCGGCTGAATTAGACCTTCGTAATCAAGCCGCCGTCAGCCATTTCTTTGCCACCGAAAAACCCGATTATGTTTTTCTTGCCGCCGCCAAAGTGGGCGGTATCGTAGCAAATAACACCTACCGCGCCGATTTTCTCTACGAAAACCTCGCCATCCAAAATAACGTCATCCATTCCGCCTTCGAAAACCAGGTGGAAAAATTGATGTTTTTGGGGTCTTCATGTATATATCCAAAATTAGCGCCTCAACCACTGAAAGAATCCTATTTGTTGAGCGGTTATCTAGAACCGACCAACGAGCCCTATGCCATCGCCAAAATCGCCGGCATTAAACTATGTGAAGCCTACCGAGCCCAATACGGCTGTAATTTTATTTCGGTTATGCCGACCAATTTATACGGTCCGAACGATAATTACGACCTCGAAAATTCTCACGTCCTTCCCGCGATGATTCGTAAATTCCACGAAGCTAAATTGCACGGGGACGCATCCATGACACTTTGGGGCAGTGGCTCACCCATGCGGGAATTTCTTCACGCCGACGACCTAGCCAGCGCTTGCCTCTACCTCATGGAATCTTATCACGAGTCAGAATTAGTTAATATCGGCACAGGTGAAGACGTTACGATTAAAGCGCTAGCGGAAACCGTAAAACAAATTGTCGGTTTTGCTGGGGAGATTCATTGGGACAGCAGTCGGCCCGACGGCACCCCACGAAAACTCATGGACGTCTCCAAATTACACAACTTAGGTTGGCATCATCAAATCGCCCTTTCGGACGGTATCAAACTCGCCTACCAAGATTTCCTTGAAAACGCCTCGATTCGCAAATAATGACAAAAAAATCGTGGTTTAGCACCTGGTTCGACTCGCCTTATTACCACATTTTGTACGAACAAAGAGACGAAAAGGAAGCAGCGAGTTTTATTAAGGCACTCCAACAAAAACTTCACATCCAGCCCGGCATGAACGTCTTGGACGCAGCTTGTGGAAAAGGCCGACACGCCCAAACCCTTCATAGCCTTGGCCTTCAAGTCGATGGTTTCGACTTGTCTCCCTCAAACATCGATTTTGCCAAGAAAACTAAAAAACCACATCTCGAGTTTTTCGTCCACGATTTGCGTGAAACCCTTCCGAAACAAGAATATTACGACGTGATTTTTAATTTTTTCACCAGTTTTGGGTATTTTGATGATCGAAATGATAATCAAAAAGCCTTTCAAACCTTTCAAGGCGGTTTGAAAAAAAACGGCATTTTGCTGATGGATTTTTTAAATCCTTCTTTTGTGTTAGCGAATTTAGTAGCGGAAGAACGCGTCGAACGAAAAGGGATTGCCTTTTTTATCAAGCGTTGGGAATCCAAAGGCTATTTATATAAATCGATTGAATTCAGCGACAAGGGCCATGAATTTCATTTTGAAGAAAAGGTAGAATTGATTTCAAAAACTGATTTTATTCAATACGCAGCCAAAGCGGGATTTGAATTAATTGATATGAAAGGAAATTATCAACTGGCTCATTTTGACGAAATTCAATCCCCTCGGATGATTTTTTTCTGGGTAAAAAAATAATAACATGGAACATTTTAAGGCTTTGTGGACCGAAGAAAATCTAGATGGCTCGTTTAAAACTTCGCTTCAGGACTTATCCACGGATATCTTAGCCTCTCATGAGGTTCTTGTCCAAGTTTTGTATTCTTCTTTGAATTACAAAGATGCGCTGTCAGCCCATGGCCATCGTGGCATTACCCAACAATTCCCCCACATTCCTGGAATCGATGCAGCTGGAATTGTCCTAAACGATGCTTCAGGAAAATTTCAAGCAGGAGATCAAGTTATCGTTACAGGTTTTGATCTGGGGATGAATACGCATGGCGGACTTTCAGAATTGATACGAGTGCCAGCTTCCTGGATCATTCCTTTGCCACCGAATTTATCTTTGAAAAGGGCCATGCAAATTGGTACTGCCGGTTTAACGGCCGGGATGGCCGTGCTGGCCCTGAGACAAAATAATATTTTCCCTGATACAGGCGAAATTCTCGTCACAGGAGCCTCAGGTGGTATGGGTATGTGTGCAATCAAACTATTACATCATTTGGGATATCGGGTTTTGGCCCTAAGCGGGAAAGCGGAAATGGCAGAGACCTTGATTAAAATCGGCGCTTCGCGCGTGATCGACCGCGTGGAATTTATGTCTGAAAAACCACGGACTTTATATCCCATGACTTTCGCTGGCGGAATCGATACGGTGGGTGGCGAGGTATTGGTCAAATTGATCAAAAGCCTACAATTTGCTGGTGCTGTAGCGGTTTGTGGGATGGCTGGTGGCGTAGATTTGCCCTTACAGGTATATCCATTTATTTTACGGGGAGCTCGGGTATTAGGAATTTATTCGGCGGATTCGCCCATAGAGAAAAAACAAGACATCTGGAATTTATACGCCAATGAATGGAATTACGAAATCGACGCTATTGCTGAAAAGATCAACTTAGTCCAAGCCCCTGAGGTTTTAAATTCGATGCTGGAAGGCCGTTCCCATGGCCGCTATTTGGTTCAAATTCTTGACTAATCTTTGATAAATTTCAAATTCGGCGCATTCGGGATATTCGTAAATTTCAGCAAATAAACGCCTTTCGGCAATCTAGAAATATCCATTTGAATGGAATTTTCTCCTAGCATTAAATTGGCGTTTTGAACAGTTTGAATTCTTCCTTGAAGGTCTACGACCGTGATTTGTACGCTAGCTGAGGATCCTTTTGGAATGCCTACATGTAAGATATCTTGGGCGGGATTTGGGAATAGGCTTAGTTGGCCAAATGGATCCTGTTTTTCCGTTGCCAAAATCGCGACCGTTATTTTCTCTGAGGTAGCCAAACAGCCATTCACATCTTTTAATTTGACATAATATTGCCCTGGCTCCATGGGAGATAAGGTGGTTTGGGTAGCACCTTTGACGGCCACCTCATTATTCATATACCATTGTAAATCTGTCCCAGCGGAAGTCTTTAAGACGCCTTCCACGAAAGAAAGTAGTGGGGCGAGCGGAGTATTGACTGTCAAAGTAAAGGCGGGTGTTGTCATGGAACATAAACCTTTGTTGCTAGCTACTATCTGATATGTTCCCGTTTTTTTCGCTTCCAAACTATTCGTGGTGGCACCTGCAATCGCCACGTTATTGAATAGCCATTGGTAGCTGGGGGCGTCCGCGGAACTCGCTGTTAAGATGACGGATGTTCCCTCACAGATGGATTGAGCGCCTGTAGGACTGCTTTGTACCGCAGGACCTTTGGTTGTGGTGATGGCTACGTTTGACTTCGGGCTTGGGCAGCCTAAAGATTTGAATTTCATGTCATAGAAATAATAGTAGCCGGTGGTAATGGGAGCATTATTGTATAAAGCACCCGTCAGGGATAGGATATTCGGAATCGTATAAGGATACCCTAAATTCGTCGGAGCGTTTACCGTGTCTGCCAAAGATCGATTGCTTCTGAAAATACTTGCCCCATTTGAACAGCTTTGCGTTACTAGGTAGGAGCCTGCTTTTGGAAAAAAGAGGTTTAATTGGACGATTTGCCCGGGATCATTTTTGTCGTCGGTCAGCTGGCTACTCACTTTCGTCGAATTAGTTTGGGTTCGGGTAGCAGGTAACTCTTTCGTCACGGATGAAATGAGTTCGCCGGTATCTTTGTTGAAGACTGAAAAAGTTATCGTGCCAGATGAACCTACATAGATTCGCGCGCTTTCTAAAATAATAGGGACTTTTACGTCGAAAATCGGTGCTGGTCCAAAGTTTTCATAATAACTTCCGGTGCCAAATTCGCTTTTTTTCGCCGGTTTTATTCCCCCACTGAAATCGTTTGAACTTACTGTATACACCCCAGCAGCATTGTATGGAGCAGAAACGGTGGAGCCAGAGCCCACCAACACGTTATTTGAATACCATAGTGCATTGCCCGTACTGGTACTTAAATTTAAAGTTGAAGCTCCCACACAGTAGGCTCCGGAACCCACTAGTGCTTGCGGATTTTCGATGCTTTGGTTCATCGTGATCAAGTCATTTTGGGAATTTTGATCCGCGGATAAAAGGGTATTCGCTCGCGCCGTGTAGGTTTTACCTGCGATGAAATTCACATTTCCTATCACTGTAATCAATTGCTCTTTCCCTGGTAAAATCTCTGCAATGGTACCGGATAGGCTTCCTTGAAGGGCATTGTCCAAATAATAATTGAGGTTCACAACCTGATTTTTCTGCGTTTTGCTCCCGTAATTTTTTACTTTGACCAATAAACTGGCGGAGCCATTCGTTGCACAATAACTTGCCGATGGATTTGTAATGGCTAAAACTCCCAAATCATTACTTGGCTGAATGACCTGAATCATATACTCTTCTACCTCCCCAGTTCCGATGCTTCCGCAGGTGGCAGGTCCCGAGGAATTTAATTCACTGATCACACGCATTCGGAAATACTGATTTATTTTAACGGTTGAAGAGCTTATAAATTTTCCAGAATAAGTCGATCCGTTTATCGATTCAGATGCGATTACAATTTCATTGGCATCTTCATAATCTCCATCTTGATTCCAATCCACGGCCACTTTTATGCGTTTTGCGTTTGCGGAAGCTAAGGTAAAATTCATATCTAAGCTAGACCCTAATTCCACAGCAATGGGTGTGGATGTGAAATCTTGTTTGGTGCTTCCGGAATTGCTAAAGGTTCCAAGGTTGGTTTGAGTAATTAAATTTTGCAGAACGGTTGGCTTTAAACTGCAATATTCCTTACCGCCAATACCCGACACAATCAGCGAAAAATCTTGTTGCTTTTCATTTTTCAAAGTTCCTTTGTGCGAAATGGTCAAGTCATAGGATTTTCCTGGAACGGCACCTTTAACAATAATTTTTTCGATGTTATCTCGGATATTATCCCCAGTCGTTGCCAGGTTATCTGGTTTTTCAGGATCCAAAATGAAAGGCATATAGGCCCCATTTTCATCTGTTATTTTGATGTCTAGATCATTGACTAATCGCGGGCTGCGGTTATTTAACGCCTTCGTAGTTAATTCGATAATATCTGATTCCGGATCTGTCCAGGAAATGGTTGCCGTTAAATCTCCCTTTCCAGAAGCAATAAAAGTTCGTTTATCAGTTTTAGTATTCGCTAAAGTCCCCTCAGAAATCAAATTCGATTGATCTGAATTAAACACCGTGCTACCCGCTTTCTCCATGTCCAACAAGCCCCAGCCCGTTTGATAATCAGGCCCTACCGGACCGATATCCATCGCCGTATGCAAAGCCAAGCCTTTCAGGGTAGCCGAACGCATAAAAGTATTTTTATTTAGACGATTGTATAATTGTTGAAGTAAAAACAGCGAACCCGCCACCTGCGGGGAAGACATGGAGGTGCCGCTGAGTGTAGTATAAGCGGTATTGGAAGTATTACTTGTGGAAAGGATGTCGGTTCCTACGCCCACAATATCGGGTTTTATCCGTCCGTCATCCGTAGGACCCCAGGATGAAAAGTCCGACAAGGTCACATCAGATGCTTTTTCCGGAACCGTCGATATGGATTGAATGGCACCTACGGTCAAGATATTTTTTGCCGTTCCCGTGGTAGAAATAATGTCATAGCCATCATTTTTTGCTCGAGAAATATTGGAAGAATCTTTGGTTGAATTCTTTAAAAAATAATATTCACCCGCCTTGCTTGGGCCCGTGCTATTCCGACTATTTCCTGCGGATTTTACTAATAAGTAATTGGGTGCCAAAAATGCCGCTCGGTCCAATGCCTGTGCATTTGAGTCGTAATAGCCAAATTTGTAATCCTCATTCGCACTAATCGCGTCATTTCCCCACCATTGCCATTTGTTCTTCACTGAATCATAGACCCAGCCGGCTTGATAGCCATAGGAATGATTACTTATGAGCAAATTGGCTGAATTTAGTAAAATTTCTGTGTTGTCATTATTATAATCCCAGACCTTTAAATCTGCCCCAAAGGCCATTCCTTTGACCGAGGTATTGACTCCCGCCGCCACCATCGTACCCGCGACATGGGTACTATGAATATCTGTCGAACCTAAACTTTCTTGTAATTTCACTCGACCACCAAATTCCTGATGGCTTGCCAAGGCATTTCCTCCATCCCATATGGCCAATTTCCCAGCCATCGTATCCGATTTTCCACTCAAGGAAACGCCCACGGTTCCTCCCGAATATACTTGATTCGTTCGGGTCATCGCCCCTGCTTGTGTATTCGAATGATTTCCGATGTAGAGGGCTTCGCCTATTTCGTTAATTTGCTGCAACATAATCACCTGTCCCCGACCCACGGAATCTTTGATTTTTAAGCCCTTTTGCCGCGCTAAACGCATGCTTTTTTGATATAAGCTGTCACTTTGCCGGCTATATTCCTCCGCTTTTTCCTGAATTTGGCGCTTCTTTTCAGGGCGATAAATATCGACTTGGGCCTTTAGGTTTTGCGTTTGAAGCAAAGCCAAAAGGCATAGGATGATAATAAATGGTAGTTTCTCTAATTTCAAACGCGTATAAAAAATTAAATTTAACAGTTTTCTTTTAATTGAACACGAAAGGTTTTTCGGTGTATGTCACAGGGTCCCTTTTGTAAAATAGCCCTCCGGTGAAATATGGTCGGATATCCTGCATTATGTTCCCAACCATAGCCGGGGTATGTTTCAGCCGCTTTTTCCATCCATTCGTCTCGGTATGTTTTGGCCAAAATAGAGGCCGCTGCAATCGAAAAATAATGCGAATCTCCCTTGACTATACAGGTATGTGGGATCATTGGGTAGCTAATAAAACGATTTCCGTCGACCAATAAATGATCTGGCCTCATTTTTAATTGATCTACGCAACGATGCATGGCCAGCACACTCGCTTTGTAAATATTTATTTCATCGATTGTCGCATGATCCACCTCCTCAATCGCAAATTCAATCGCATAGTGGGTAATGACTTGGATTAAACTTTGACGCTGACGAGCACTTAATTGTTTGGAATCGGTCAACAATCCATCCGTAAAATCCTTTGGTAAAACCACTGCCGCTGCCACGACCGGACCCGCCAAACAACCCCTGCCGGCTTCATCTAAACCCGCTTCAATCCCAATCGGCGAAAAATAGGGGAGAAGCGCCATTTACATGCGATCAAAAAGCAATCGTTTCCCTAATTGACTCATATCAAACGCTCCATCCGAATAGGCCAAATGCCCCGACACAAAGGTCTTGTCCACACGCGATGAAAAGGTATGTCCCTCCAAAGGCGACCAACCACATTGATAATGAATATTCGATTTTTGAACTTGATATGGCTTATTTAAATCCACAATCGCCAAATCCGCCCAATAACCTTCACGTATATAACCCCGCTCCGAAATCTCGAAACATTCCGCCACCGCATGGGCTGTTTTTTCGGCAATTTGCTCTAAACTCAACACACCTTCTTTGACTAGGTCTACCAACATCATCAAGGGATGCTGCACCAAAGGCAATCCGGCCGGGGATTTCCAATAGCCCTGTTGTTTTTCCTCCCATGTATGCGGCGCATGATCCGTGGCGATAATATCCAATGCCCCCGTCTGCAAGGCCTTTCGCAAGGCTTGTTTATGCCGCGATTCTTTAATGGCTGGATTACATTTAATTAAATTTCCCTTGCTTTCATAGTGCGAAGAATCAAACCACAAATGATGCACACATACCTCCGATGTGATTTTTTTATCGCGAATCGCCTTTCCTGTTTCAAAAAGCGCTATTTCATCCTCGGTACTAATGTGTAAAATATGCAATCGCGTATTTGCTTTTTTAGCTAAATCCACGGCCATCGAAGACGACAAATAACAAGCTTCCTCATTTCGAATCAGTGGATGTAAATAGGCCGGAGCCTCCTCATCGGGATATTTTTGTCGGAATAATTCCAGCCGGGCCCGCACCGTCGCCTCATCCTCGCAATGCGTGGCGATCAATAACTCGCTACTCGCAAATAACTTTTCCAAAGTTGCGACATTATCGACCAACATATTTCCGGTACTCGAACCCATGAAAACTTTGATACCACAAACATTCGCCCGATTCGTTTTTAACACCTCCTCCAAATTATCATTGGAAGCCCCCATGAAAAAGGAATAATTCGCCAAAGAACTTTGGTGAGCAATCTCGTATTTATCAGCCAATAATTCCTGCGTCAAGGCATTCGGAATCGTATTGGGCATTTCCATGAAACTCGTCACGCCCCCCGCCACCGCCGCACGTGCTTCAGAAGCGATTTTTGCTTTATGGGTTAAACCTGGTTCTCTAAAATGTACTTGGTCGTCGATCATGCCAGGGAAAATATGTTTTCCGGAAAGATCCATTATTTTTTCTTGACCAGTTGCGGAAATCGAGCTGGCTATTTTATGAATTCGCCCCTCTTTTATCAGGATATCGCCTGCAAAAATTCGTCCCTCATTAACTATTTGGGCGTTTTTCAACAAATAATTGGGCGTATTATTCTGCATTGATTTTGATGATTTTAAATTCGGTCCTGCGGTTTTGCTGATGCATGTCTTCTGGACAATCCACGCCGTCCGCACATTCATTGATTAATTGACTTTCGCCATAACCCTTAGGTTTGATGCGATCATTGGAAACACCTCGTTGGATAATGTATTTCACCGCCGATTCTGCTCTTCGTTGGGATAATTTCAAATTGTATGCCGTACTCGCCCGCGAATCCGTATGCGCACCTAATTCCAAATTCATTTGTGGATTATCGATCAAAAACTGTACAATTTTATCCAGTTCCTCCGCCGCATCTGGACGAATGTCGGCTTTGTCTAAATCATAATAGATCGAATTCACCTCAAAAAGTTTCGAAATTTCTTTACCTATTTCCGGCCTGTCCATCTGAATTTGAACGACATAGGTTGTATCGGTTACCTCCTTTTTCAATAAACTTTTCGGTATTTCCTTACCTTCCATCGAGAAGCTTCCTCGCGCCGTTAGGTAATCTTCCTTTTCTAATTTAAAGGTCAATTCATCATTTTCCTCCAAAGAAATCATGTCCAATAGGCCTTTTGAATTACTTTTTTCTGCCTCTAAGCTTTGGCCATTTTTTCGAATGCTCACTTTCACGCCATCCAATGCCTTGCCTAATGCGTCAATTACTTTCACTTGAAGGTTATAATTCACAATTTTCGCTTGTACGGTTGTATCAACCATGGGAGCCGGATCCGAAGTCCACCAGCGATCTTCCGCGCCGCTCGACTTAAAATAATAGATATCATCGTCCCCTTTTCCACCTGGGCGATTTGAACTTACATAGCCTTGTGTCGAATCGGTGAGCGATATCGCAAAATCATCTCCAATCGAATTCATCGGTACACCTAAATGTTCGACCACGATTTCGGTTTCATTTCGGCTTGCTACAAATAAATCCAATCCACCGATACTCGGATGTCCGTTTGATGAGAAATATAATTTTCCATTTCCACTCACAAAAGGAAATATTTCATCGCCTGGGGTGTTAATCACAGCACCTAAATTGATAGGCCTTCCGAAACGGCCTGAATTGTCGATCGGCACGCGATACAAATCTAGGCCGCCTTTGCCACCCCGACGGTTCGAACTAAAATACAGCGTCCGCTCGTCCACTGAATAGGCGGGACTTCCGTCCCATGCCAAAGAATCTGAAATCGCCAGTCGTTCTGGTTCGGTCCAAGTATTTCCATTTTTGGTGGAAATGTATAAATCTACATCAGGGGAAGGGTCTTTGCTTTTTCCGGTATTTCCTCGGGCGAAAACGACGGTTTTACCGTCTTTGGTGAAGGCAGGACTTCCGTCGTTGGCATTTTCTTTAAAAAGGTTGGGGCTAAACATCTCGGATTTCCCAATTTCCGAATCGCTTTTTAGGGGTGCTTTCACAATTCCTAAAAACGGCAGACCATTGTTTTTGTAAATACTTGGTTTCGAAGAGCTGGTAAATACGAGTTCATTGCCTATTTTTTTGGCATCAAATTCGGTTTGGGGGGTATTTCCTTGCAAAGGAATCAGCGATACAGGGCTACTTTTACTGAGTAATTTTGGAATTTCGCTGAGATTTTCGAGTTCTATTTCGCTTCTGATTTGCATCGCGCGATTAGGCTTTGAGCTTAAAAATTCAGTCAAATATTGTTTAGTTAATTCATAATCCCCCATCGATTTGGCTGCCATGGCCATTTGATAAGGTAAAAGCTTGTCGGCAAATCCTTTAGCTTTAGCTACTTGATAAAAAGGGAGGGATTGTGTGATGCGGTTGGAAAGTCGATAGGATTCACCCAGTAAAAAATGAGTTTGTTCTACCTCAATGCCTTTACTTTTTAAAAGGGTCAAATCCTTAATGGCTAGGTCATATTCTCCTTTTTCAAAATGTTTTTGCGCTTGTTTGCTGATGGATTTGTCGGAATGACAAGCGGCCAAATAAACCGTCAGGAAGACGATAATCAGTGATTTTACATGGATAATGGATTTGGCGAATGTCATAATTTTTAAATCTCTTTCAAATGTAATAAGCATAGGTCATTTATTTCATTTACCTTTGTATAAATTTTAGAAAATAAAAAGGCGCGTAAGCCTTTGTAATCCAGCAGTGATGTTGCACATTTTATGAGAAAAAGAATCGAAAAGGACGACATTCGTCGTTCTGAATCCACACGCAAATTTTCAGATCGCAGTACAGGACCTTCGTCGGAAAACCGAGGTCGGGGTGATTCCCGTTCATCTGCGCCTCGTTCACCCCGTTCCTCCTCTTCTCGAGAAGGGCAAGGTTCTTCGGGCCCACAACGCGAATTTAATTCTAACCGCCCACGTACGCCTTATGCAGGAGATCGTAATCAGGACCGTGAGCGCAAGCCCTATGCGGGCGATCGTAATGAATCGGATCGTCCACGCACGCCTTATGCAGGTGATCGCAATCAAGACCGTGATCGCAAGCCTTATGCGGGTGATCGTAATTCATCGGACCGTCCACGTACACCTTATGCAGGAGATCTCAATCAGGACCGTGAGCGCAAGCCCTATGCGGGCGATCGTAATTCTTCGGATCGTCCACGTACGCCTTATGCAGGAGATCGCAATCAGGATCGTGAGCGCAAGCCTTATGCGGGCGATCGTAATTCATCGGACCGTCCACGTACACCTTATGCAGGAGATCGCAATCAGGACCGTGAGCGCAAGCCTTATGCGGGCGACCGTAATGCATCGGACCGTCCACGTACACCTTATGCAGGAGATCGCAATCAGGACCGTGAGCGCAAGCCTTATGCTGGCGACCGAAATTTCGAAGATCGTCCGAAAAGAAATTATACCAGCAAACGTTCAGACGAGACCCAAATATCTCGTGAACAACAAGACAATGGCGCTGAACCACGCAGCTACCAACCTTTATATAAAAGTGACACCAATACAAAAGATCGCAGCCTAGAATCCAATCAGGAATTTAGACCCAAAAGAGCTTTTGAAGGTCCTAAGCGTAATTTTTCTGGGGATCGTAAACCATCAACGGGTGACCGAGCTTCCTACAATCGAGATGAGAAAAATGATCGCCCAAAACGTTCTTTTGACACACCTCGCGAAGAAAATTCGGAATCTAGAGAAGCATTTCAAGGTAAATTCTCTAAGCGGGATACCTTTAAAAGCCGTAATCGTTTTGAAGAGCGTCCAAGTTTTACCCCTCAATATAAATTAGATCGCTTTAAGGAAAATGCGCCTGCGAAAATCCAAAAGAAAATTCGTGAGGTGGATGGAAGAAGTGATGATTTGGTGCGTTTGAACAGATATATCGCGAATGCGGGTATTTGTTCTCGTCGTGATGCGGATAAATTAATTGCCGCAGGTGAAATCAAGGTAAATAATAAAGTGGTGATCGAGATGGGCTATCAAGTGGCTCCGACCGACATCGTGAAATACGGCAATCGCAAATTAAACCGCGAAAAGCCAGCCTACGTATTATTGAATAAACCCAAAGATTTTTTAACCACGACTGAAGATCCAAATGATCGCAAAACGGTCATGGAATTAGTGAAAAATGCGGGCGATGCACGTATTTATCCAGTGGGTCGATTGGATCGAAATACTACGGGTTTGTTGTTGTTGACAAATGATGGCGAATTAGCTGATCGCTTGACGCATCCTTCCCATGAAATTGAAAAAATTTATCAAGCGGAATTGGATAAGCCATTGACCGATGAGGATTTTGAAAAAATCAAAGCTGGATTGATCTTAGAAGATGGGGAAATTAAAGTTGATGATATAGCCAAAGTAACCCCGGATGGCTATGTGATTGGGGTGAAAATTCACTCAGGTAAAAACCGAATCGTGCGTCGGATATTCGAACACCTAGGTTATGATGTAACGAAATTGGATCGTACAACCTTTGCAGGGTTAACGAAAAAGGATTTACCACGTGGACATTGGCGTTATTTGACGGAAAGAGAGTTAGTGAAATTGAAATACTTCATGTAATCAAAAAAGCCTTACAAATTGTAAGGCTTTTTTTTAAATGTTCATTAAGGATTCTCGACGTCTCATTTTTCCAGCGGGAATACCGAACATCATTTTAAATCGTCGGCAGAAATAGGCCGTATCTTTATATCCGACTTCAGAACCGATGGCCCGAATGGATTTTTTCGTAGTACGTAGAAGTCCAACGGCCGCTTCCATTCGTTGGTATTCAATGTAATCTTGTGGATTTATACCGGTCAACATTTTGAAATATTGTCCTACATAATCTTCAGATACGTTGGCCACATTAGCTAAGACTTTGTTTGACAAATCACCGCCGATATGGTCTTTGATATAAGCAAAAATATCAATCAAACGTGGATCTTTGAAATAGGTACTGTTGGTCGCTAATTGCTCCACAAACAAGCGGTTTTGGATAATATATCGAATGACTTCGATAACGATTTCTTCTGTTTTTATTTTGATAATTCTGCCTTTCCCGATTTCGTCAGACATGTCTTCCAACAAGATCTCTTTTATCGTTTGGGCTAATTTTTCATCCTTTTTAATTAAGAAAGGAGGAATATCTAAGGAAGTAAAGAAGTTTACCGAATCAAATACCTTCGCCTCAAAGGCCACCATGCCAAATGAATTATCTAATTTTCCGATGGCACTGGAATCCATATTCTGGTCAAAATATAATTCACGATGTGTCATGAATTCCTCATTATTCACGGCTTTCGGTTTTTCAGCATTACCATAGGTTACGCTGATCATTTTTCCACCTGGAATAAATAACATATCGCCTTCTTCAACTTGGGTTTCTTCTTCTCCAAATGAAACTTCGCCTTTGTACAATATCAAGAGCGAATTCTCTACATCGTAATAATTTTTAATACGAATAGGTTGTAATATTCTAATGTTTCTCGCCTTGATAAATTTTACCCCAAGGGACTCGATAATCTTATTATAATCTTCCATTTTTGTATAATTTACCCTATTTTTTGACAGTTTGTCAAATAAAGTTGGACAAAACTAATAAATCAGATAATAATTCCAAATTATTTTTGTTAAATTTTTTAAAGGCAATTAATTGTAATATACCTATAATGCACCAAATTTTTGGATTCCTGATTGCAAAAAACTGTGCCGTGGTGTTTTTATAATTATTTTGAGGAGAATTATATTTTTGAAATAAAATAAATAAATAGGTCATAATTTATCAGTAAATTTGTTCAATGTGCTATAATAGAACCTTACCATGGGATTATTTAATTTTTTAACGAAAGATATTGCGATCGATTTGGGAACAGCGAATACGCTGATTATTCACAAGGATCAAGTGGTTGTCGATGAGCCATCCATTATTGCATTGGATCGGAACACGAATAAGGTTTTGGCGGTAGGTCGGCAAGCGATGATGATGCATGAGAAAACGAATGACAACATCAAAACAATTCGACCGCTTAAAGACGGTGTAATCGCTGACTTTACGGCGGCCGAATTAATGATGCGAGGCTTGATCAAAATGATGGATAGGGGAAATTCCTTTTTTTCTCCGGCATTGAGGATGGTGATTTGTATTCCTTCGGGCATTACGGAGGTGGAGAAACGTGCGGTAAAAGATTCGGCGGAACATGCTGGGGCACGTGAGGTGTATATGGTTCATGAGCCGATTGCTGCGGCGATTGGTATAGGTATCGATATTGAGCAACCGAATGGTTCTCTCGTGGTGGATATTGGAGGAGGAACGACGGAAGTGGCTATTATTTCCTTGAGTGGAATTGTGGTAGAAAATTCAATTCGGGTTGCGGGGGATGAGTTTACACGTGATATCAAAGATTATTTATTGCGCGAGCACAAATTGGTCATCGGGGAGCGTTCTGCGGAACAAATCAAAATTCAGGTGGGTGCGGCTTTGCCAGAATTAGAAAATCCACCGGCCGATTTTGAGATTCGTGGGCGGGATCAAATGACGGGGATTCCCAAAGAAATTTTAATCAATTACTCCGAGATTGCCTATGCCTTGGATAGTTCGATTACGAAAATTGAAGTAGCGATTATGGAAACCTTACAAAGGGCTCCGGCAGAACTTTCGGGTGATATCTTCCATAATGGAATTCATTTAGCGGGTGGAGGTGCGATGTTGCATGGTTTAGATAAGCGTATTGAAAAGAAAACGCAATTGAAAGTGCATGTGGCTGATGATCCATTGAAGGCAGTCGTACGAGGAACAGGCGAAATCCTGAAGAATTTGGATCGGTATAGAGCTGTTTTAATCACTTAGTTGTAACGTATATGAACCAATTGTTTCAATTCCTACTCCGGCAAAGGATTTTCCTGTTGTTCGTTGTTTTGGAATTAGTCAATCTTTGGGGCATTTTTAAATACAACGATTACCAACATACCTTTTATTTCAATACCACTAATCGCTGGGCTGCTTCCATTTTGGCCATGGGGGAGGAAGTAAAATCCTATCATCAATTACGCGAGGTGAATCAGGATTTAGCCTTAGAAAATGCCCGATTACATGCTGAAATTTTCAAATTAAATTCTCAAAAACAACCTGAAAGTAAGATCCCTTATTTCTTGGGCGAGGGGATGTTGCAACGCTACCAACCTTTGGCTTGTAAAGTAATCGACCAAAGTACCCAAATGTCTCAAAATTATTTAACCATCGACAAGGGCACGCGGGATGGCATCGCTCCTGGCATGGCGGTTATTTCCTCTACAGGAATTGTGGGCAAGGTTATGTCCTGTACCTCCAATCTCAGTTTGATCGTTTCTGTCTTGCATACGGGTAACAATGTTTCGGCCAAAATTAAATCGACGGGGGAACTTGGTTATATTAAATGGGGAGGCATACAGCCGGAAGTGGCCAATTTACAGGATGTCTCAAAATACAAAAAGGTGGTCAAGGGGGATACGATTGTGACATCCGATTACAATGCTGTTTTTCCGCCAAACATCCCGATTGGGATTGTGGCTAAGGTGGGTTTGGAAGAAGATGAGACATTCCATGACATTAAAGTGATGTTATTGACACACTTTTCCACGTTAAAATATGTGTATGTAATTAAAAATAAGTTGGCGGCCCAACAGGCTATTTTGGAACAAGCTAAACCTAAACCTGAATAAGATGAGTAGCTCGATTCAATGGAAGTGGTATGGGATGCTTTTGTTAACGGTCGTTTTGCAAATTTTATTTTTGCGAGATTTGGCCATCGGGAATATCGCCTTTTGCTTTTTATACCTGTGGGCACTCTTGAAAGCTCCGATTCAAATACCGATTGGTCTTTTATTAATCGGAAGTTTTGTACTCGGATGGACTGTGGATATTTTTTACAATACGCATGGGATGCACGCCTTTGCATGTGTTTGTATCGCGATGGTAAGGCCGCTTATTTTTAAAGTTCTTACTCCGGCCAATGGCTACGATGAACGCTCCTCTGTTTCTTTGGCGGAAATGAATGCACTTTGGTTTTTTCCATATCTTTTTATCATGTTGTTATTGCACCATGTAATTCTATTTTTAATGGAGGCGATGGATGCTTCCTTGGTAGGAATTAGCTTGCTCAGGGCCTTTTTTAGTGCGCTTGTTGGGATGCTGGTTTTCGGTTTGTTGGAGCTATTTAGTCAAAACAAATAAGCCTTTTTGTCATAAATTTTTACGGTATCATATTTGTAGATTCCCTTCCTACGTTTACTACGTATAAAAGCCTATCAAATGGATGTCTCAGTAGAAGAAAAAATTATTCCCGATTACAAAGCCAAGGAAATTTTTGAAAAAGAATTTATGCCTCATTTGGATGCGATGTATAATTTTGCACTCAAATTAACGGCCGATGAAGACGATGCGCAGGATTTAGTTCAAGATACCTGCGTGAAGGCTTTTCGTTTTATCGGATCTTTTGAGCCGGGAACCTATGCGAAGGCATGGTTATTTCGGATATTAAAAAACAATTTCATTAATGATTATCGGAAAAAATCGAGGGGTCCGTCCAAAGTAGAATTTGAATGGGTGGAGCAATCCATTTCTTCCGACGAGGAGTATTCGGAACCCGCCTATTTCGCTGATTTACATGCAGAAACCGTGCAGGAAATGATGGGAGACGAGATCACAGCGGCGATTCAATCCTTACCTGTCGATTTTCGAATGATTATTATTTTATGTGATTTGGAAGAATTTAGCTATGAAGAAATGGCAAAAATCCTACATATCCCCATTGGAACGGTTCGTTCTCGATTGCATCGCGCGCGCGCGGTTTTAAAGGAAAAATTAGTAGAATATGCGAAGAAAAAAGGGTACCACTGACAACTTGGCATACCTGAGATGAACTTTTAATCTAAGTTCTATGTTGTAATTTTTTATGAATGAAGCCCCAAACTAATGAAAGCTAGTTGTGAACATCATCACGAATGCATGAAAGTGATTCAACGAATTATCGATCGGGAATCCACGGCTGAGGAAGAGGCCGCGTTTTTGACAAACAAAGACCAATGTTTGCCATGTCAGGAGGGTTATGCGCTCGAACTTTCCTTGAAAAAGGCTATTCAATCTAAATGTTCGGTTCCATGTCCCGAACAGCTTTTTGCTAAAATTCGTGCAAAACTTTTTTTGCTTTTCATCCTTATTTCGATTCTTATTCCCTTATTTTGTTAGCTTAAATACCAATTGTAAATTTTTGGAAGGGAAACTCATCATATTTTCTGCTCCTTCTGGTTCGGGTAAAACCACCATTGTGAAGGAATTATTAAAGAACAACGTAAATCTCGGTTTTTCTATTTCCGCATGTACTCGGGACAAAAGAGGTCGTTCTGAGCAGGACGGCCTGGATTATTATTTTTTAACACCAGATGATTTCAGGGAACGAATTAATCGGGACGAATTTGTCGAATGGGAGGAAGTCTATCCAGGCGCTTATTATGGAACCTTGAAATCTGAGATTGAGCGGATTTGGGCATCGGGGAAACATGTGATTTTTGATGTGGATGTGAAAGGTGGTTTGGCCTTAAAAAAGTTTTATGGGGAAAAGGCTTTGGCTATTTTTGTCAAAGTTCCATCTTTGGAAGTTTTGGAAAATCGACTTCGCGCCCGAGGTACAGAAACCGAAGAATCGCTATCCAAACGAATTTTTAAAATGAAATTCGAATGGTCATTTCAGGACAAATTTGATACGATTCTTGTCAATGATGACTTAGCACATGCTGTGAAAGTGGCCCAACAAATGTTTAGTGATTTCACCACTCAGGTATGAAAATAGGCTTATTTTTCGGGTCATTTAATCCCATTCATCATGGGCACCTGATTATCGCCCAAGCGGTTCTAAATCAAACGGATGTAGATCAAATTTGGTTTATTGTCTCGCCCCGAAATCCACATAAAAAGTCGAAAAGCCTATTGCATGAATTTGATCGACTCGACCTGGTCGAGCGAGCCATCTCGGATAATTATGCTTTTAAAACGAATGATATTGAATTTCATTTGCCTCGACCATCGTATACGATTGACACCCTGATTCATTTGTCGGAACGCCATCCAGATCATCAGTTTAACTTGATTTTAGGAGGAGATAATTTAGACCAATTTACCAGTTGGAAAAACTACGATAAGATTCTTGATTTTTTTGGCCTTTACGTATATCCAAGAGGTGAGGATCCTGTGTCGGATTTATGGCAACATAAGAACGTTCATCGCATCGAAGCGCCTGTTTTGCATATTTCCGCAACCTATATTCGTACATGTATCCAACAAGGTAAGTCGATAAAATATCTAGTTCCTGATCAAGTGGAGGCTCTTATCGCCCAGAAAAAATTTTACCTTTAGGCATAAATCTGCCTGAGTTTTGTATTCCTTTTTCCTTCCGTTCCCATTTCTGAGAATATTGATTTATTGGTTGCTGGGACTGGTTTTATCCATTCATTTTCCAGGTCATATAAGCCATTGCCTACCGTTTTTGTTACTGCTTTTTTTTACCTGTTTTCGGTATAAATCTCTGCTTTTTTTTGGCCTATTAATTGGACTAGGTTATTTGAGAAATGAACAAATTAGGCCTAGGCCTCCGCAAATTTCCAATGAAAAGGTACGGGCGATGGTTTTTATTGTGGATGATTTTCCGGTTAAGAAATCTGCTACTTGGAGTGTGCAGGCAAGGTCTTTGGGTTTTAATGATGGGATCAGATGGTTTCAGGGCTCAGGCAAATATATAATTTACATGTCGAAGGAATTCCCAAAACCTCAACGAGGCGATGCGTATGTAGCCCGATTGCAGTTGAAGGGTTTCGCAAAACCTATGTTTCCTGCGGAGCGTAATTTGGAGGATTATTATCTCCAAAAAGGTGTGTATGGAACGGCCTTTATCGCCAAAAAACAAGGGCGTCTTTTATTGAATAATTCAGTTGCTTTGGATTTAGTCGGCAAATTTCATGCCTGGCAGGATGCCTGGGCCCAGTTGTTTAATCGTTACATGCCGGTTGGCAGAAATTTAGAAGTGGCTAAGGCGATGTTATTGGGGATTCATTCTTCTATTGACTTCGAAACGATGTCTGCCTATTCCTATTTAGGGGCTATTCATATTTTATCTGTTTCGGGTTTACATGTTGGGCTCTTGTATATGGGGCTTCATTTTTTGCTTGGATTTTTAAAGAGGCACGGTTTCGCAGGTCGATTTGTTTTTTTTTCGCTGATGCTTTTCCTTTTATGGACATATGCTGGAATAAGTGGATTTTCGGCACCTGTTTTACGTAGTGCTTGGATGTTTTCGGTGATGTTATTTGCTTCCTCGTTTGGAAGACGGCATAACTCCATCAACACCCTCGCTTTTTCGGCTTTCATTATGCTGCTGATTGATCCGGGAGCCATGGTTCAGTCTGGGTTCCAATTGTCTTATTTGGCTGTCTTAGGGCTCATGCTTTTCCAAACTAAACTCGCCCACTGGAAAACGTTTAAAATTTCTAATCTTATCCTTTCTTGGATCGTGAAAAATGCTTGGGAATTAACCTGTGTGGCGATTTCAGCGCAAGTTTTAACTTGGCCCTTGATTATTTATTATTTTCATCAATTTCCGAATCCCTTTTATTTCTTTTTACTGAATCCATTCTTGATTTTATTATCGACGATCTCTTTGGGACTTGGCTTCTTGTTTTTAGCTTTTGGGCCGCTTTTCGAGTATTTTTCTTGGACTTTTTTGAATCAGGTTTTAGGACGTATGCTCGACCATAGTTTTTCGGCATTACATGGGTTGATGCTGACGACGGTAGGACGATTTCAAACCGTTATCCCATTCCTTCATTGTTATGTTTGGGAATTAGGGTTATATGTCCTCTTAATTGTCTTTGTGTGGAGGTGGCAAGTTGATCGTTCGAGTGTTTTTGCCTGGCTCATAGTCATTTCCCTTTTAGTGGAAGGGGTCTTTCGATTTTCAAAAGATACAAAACTTGAAAGTGCATGGCTAGGACATTACAAAGGGGAATTGATTTGGGTGTCCATAAAAAATAACAGGTCTATTTTTTGGGCTCCTTCTTCTTTACGGTCAGATCGCTCTTGGCTTCAAAATCACCTAAGCCCTATGTGGGCTATGTTCGGGGTTACAGATACCATCGGCCACTATTATCCTAAGGGTCAAAATTTAGTCTGGCAATATAAAAATCAACATTTTCGCTATGTGACTTACCCTTGTTTGAAACCAAAGGAGTCTGTCCATTATGTGATTTTCTCCAAAGGACTTAAATTACATACGGCTTGGTTAGTCAGCTGGGCATCGTCAAATCCGATTTTTTTACAAAACCCGGGTCGCTATTTTCAAGAAAAATATGGGCAGCGATTTACTTATTTATCGGAAATGCCAGCGCTTAGGTATTAAAAAAAGGTTGCCTTGTGGGGCAACCTTTCAAAAATCAGCTTGGCTTCTTTTCGTTACGCTTCCGCTCATTTGGATCTAACCAAATTTTACGCATACGTAAGGATTTAGGCGTGATTTCTAAGTATTCATCCTTTTGAATAAATTCCATACATTCTTCTAAAGAGAAATTTAATTTAGGAGCAATTTTGGCATTGGTATCCGTACCAGAGGCACGCATATTCGTTAATTGCTTCGCAGCTTGAAGGTTTACTTCGATGTCGTTTTGGCGATTATGCTCACCTACAACCATCCCTGTGTAAACTTCTTCACCTGGATCGATGAAGAACACCCCTCTATCTTGTAATTTATCGATTGCATATGGAATAGCAGGACCTGTGTTCATGGAAATTAATGATCCGTTAATACGACCTGGAATAGCTCCTTTAAACGCTTCGTAAGCGATGAAACGGTGAGCCATAATAGCCTCCCCAAAAGTAGCAGTTAAGACCTTAGAACGTAAACCAATCAAACCACGAGATGGAATGTTGAACTCTAAGTGCTGCAAATCTCCCTTTGGTTCCATGATCAACAACTCACCTTTACCCTGAGTAGCTAATTCGATTACTTTCCCGGCTACTTCGGCTGGAACATCTACGACCAAAGATTCAATTGGCTCTAATCGCTCTCCATTTTCACCTTCTTTGAAAATAACTTGTGGCTGACCTACTTGTAATTCATAACCTTCTCGACGCATCGTTTCGATTAATACAGACAAATGAAGAATACCACGACCAAAAACTAAGAATTTATCTTCGCTTTCTGTCGTCAAAACCTTTAAGGCTAGATTTTTCTCTGTCTCCTTGAACAGACGATCACGTATGTGACGTGAAGTAACTAATTTACCTTCTTTTCCAAAGAATGGAGAGTTATTAATGGTGAACAACATGTTCATGGTCGGCTCATCAATCGAGATACGCGCTAAGGCCTCTGGATTTTCAGGATCTGCCACGGTGTCACCAATTTCAAAATCTTCGATTCCTGTAATTGCACAAATCTCACCGCACTCCACTTTTTCTACTTTGACTTTTCCTAGACCTTCGAAAACCTGAAGTTCTTTGATACGCATCTTTTTCGTGCTACCATCTGCTTTACATAAAGCAATTTGCATTCCTTCAGTCAAAGTTCCACGCTCTAAACGACCGATGGCTATACGTCCCACGAACGAAGAATAATCTAATGACGTGATCTGCATTTGTGGTGTACCTACTTGTACTTTGGAAGCTGGTATATGCTCAATAATCGCATCTAATAAAGGGATGATATTGTCGGTTGGGACTTTCCAATCAGTACTCATCCAGCCTTGCTTCGAAGAACCATAAATACAAGGGAAGTCTAATTGATCTTCGGTTGCGTCTAAGTTGAACATCAAATCAAAAACCTGCTCGTGTACTTCGTCTGGCCGACAGTTTTCTTTATCTACTTTATTAACAATTACGATAGGCTTCAAACCCAAAGCGATTGCCTTCGATAATACAAAACGTGTTTGAGGCATTGGACCTTCAAAAGCATCCACTAACAAAATTACCCCATCCGCCATACGTAGAACGCGTTCTACCTCACCGCCGAAATCCGCGTGACCTGGTGTGTCAATGATGTTAATTTTAACGCCATTGTAACGAACAGATACGTTTTTGGATGTGATCGTGATGCCACGCTCTCTCTCCAAATCGTTGTTGTCAAGAATCAAATCTCCAAACTCCTGATTCTCTCTGAAAATTTTGGATGCATGAATGATTTTGTCAACAAGGGTGGTTTTACCGTGGTCAACGTGGGCAATAATGGCAATGTTGCGAATGCTTTGCATAAAAATGTAGGCTCGTAAATTTTAAGGTGCAAAGGTAGGGATTATTTCTTTAAAAAGTACAATTCGAATATTATACTATGAAAATGATTTGAGCACCTTTGCTTTGGCAGGGTATTGTGCCAGGATTTGGGATAAAATGGAGTTGGAATCAATGCCACATTGTGCATAAAGTTCTTTTTGTTCCCCATGTTCGATGATTTGGTCGGGAATTCCAAGGCGAATAAGTTTAGCGGAATATTGATGGTCAACCATAAATTCTGCAATAGCTGAGCCAAATCCCCCCTGAATCGCACCATCCTCTACGGTTATCAAGGTTTTGAAATTCGCGAAAATGTGATGAAGGAGTGTTTCGTCCAAAGGTTTTACAAAGCGCATATCGAAAAGAGCCGGTTTGACTTCTTTTTTATGTGCCTCTCCCACGGCCACAATTGCCTCATTTCCAATGTGACCAATCGTCAAAATCGCCACATCTTTTCCCGGGATTACCTCAATGCCCTTCCCAATTTCAATTTTTTCGAAGGTAGTTCGCCAGGCCGGCATTACACCCTGACCTCTTGGATATCGAATAGTTATGGCCTGATTTAGGTCTTTGAATGAATCCAAAGAGGCGCTATACATCATGTTGCGCAACTCCTGTTCGTTCCTAGGCGCCGTCACGATCATGTTTGGGATACAACGCATGAAAGCTATATCATAAGCTCCGTGGTGGGTAGGCCCATCGGCACCTGCCAATCCCGCCCGGTCTAAACAAAATATAACCGGGATTTTTTGCAGACAAACATCGTGGATGACTTGATCATAACCACGTTGCATGAACGAACTATAAATATTACAAAAAACGGTTAATCCTTGCGTCGCTAATCCAGCGGAAAATGTCACGGCATGTTGTTCCGCGATTCCCACATCAAAAGCACGATCTGGCATGGCACGCATCATGATGTTCATGGAGGAACCCGATGGCATAGCCGGCGTAATTCCCATGATTTTCGGGTTTTGTTCCGCTAATTCCAAGAGGCTATGGCCAAACACATCTTGGTATTTCGGTGGCTGTGGATTATCGTAGGTTGTTTTATGAATCTCACCCGTAATTTTGTCAAATTTTCCCGGAGCATGCCATAAGGTTTGATCCTTTTCGGCCAACGAATAACCTTTGCCTTTCGTCGTAATGCAATGTAAGATTTTAGGGCCAGGGATATCTTTTAAGTCATTTAACACGGTGGTTAGGTAACCCACATCGTGTCCATCGATGGGTCCGAAATATCGTAAATTTAGGGACTCAAATAAATTACTTTGTTTTAATAGGGTAGCCTTTAATCCGTTTTCAATTTTGGAAACGATTTCTTGAGCCGATTTCCCAAATGTTGACATTTTACCTAATAAATTCCACACTTCATCCTTGACCTTATTGTAGGTATGTGAGGTGGTAATGTCCGTTAAATATTCCTTGAGTGCACCTACATTTGGGTCGATGGCCATGCAATTATCGTTTAAAATAATCAACATGTTGTTCGGTATATCTCCCGCATGGTTCATGGCTTCAAAAGCCATTCCGGCCGTCATCGAACCATCGCCAATAACTGCAATGTGCTGTTTGTGAAATTCCTTTTTGTAGCGAGAAGCCACCGCCATTCCTAAGGCGGCTGAAATAGACGTAGATGAATGGCCTACGCCAAAAGTATCATATTCACTTTCGGAACGTTTTGGAAATCCGCTAATGCCTCCTAATAATCGGTTGGTATGAAAAACTTCCTTCCTACCCGTTAGAATTTTATGACCATAGGCTTGATGACCTACGTCCCAAACCAATTGATCCTCTGGGGTATTAAACACATAATGCAAGGCAACCGTTAATTCAGTTACCCCCAAAGAAGCCCCGAAATGTCCGCCATTTACTGAAACGTGATCGATTATAAATTGACGTAATTCCTCACACACTTGGGTTAATTCAGCAGGAGCGAGCTTACGCAAATCCGCAGGGGATTCGATTTTGCTCAATAAGGGGCCTGCTGGGAATTGCATAAATGAGTTTTATTGAATGGTGGTTTTAAAAAAACTAATCAAAGGTATAAATGTTTTAATGGCTTAATCATTTTTTTGACTGGCCTTAAACAATCTTCTTTTTTCGTATTTCGATAAACTATCATATCCGGATCTTGAAATTTTATCTAATATTTGGTTAAGTTCATCTTCTACAACATCCTCTTTTTCAGGATCAGCTGTTAATTCTTGCACCTTTTTTTGGGCGACATGAACGACGGAAAAGACTTTTTCTTCTCGTTTAAACACCTGTTTTTTTTCAGGTTTATTTATAAAATAGCCGTATAAAAATCCCATAAAAGCACCCCCCAAATGAGCAATATTTCCACCCGCGTTTGAACCTGTCGTCTCGATGAAGGACCAAATCACATAAAATGCGGATATGTATTTGATCTGAATATCTCCGAATAAAAATAGGTGCACGCGGTAGCTCGGTTTGATGGTTGCGGCCGCCACTACGATCGCAAAAACGCCTGCTGATGCACCATTTAAAAAAGTAGGCCCTTTCTGAATGAAATAGACAAAACTATTGACCATCAATAAATAGGCAATCGCTCCGGCAATGCCACCCCAAAAATAGAGCTTCACAATTCGTTGGGTGCCAATAAAATCCTGAATAATTGTTCCAAACCAATACAAAAAGAGCATGTTAAACAACAAGTGAAACACCTCTACATGCACGAAAAAATAAGTAAAAATGGTCCAAGGTTCTGTTAATACGATTTTGGATTGGGAGGATAAGGTAATGTGCTCTAGTAAGGATTCAAAAACAGATCCGTGATTGGTCAAAAGTAGAATAACCTTGATGGTCATAAGGACGACAAAAACGGCTACATTGGCCACAATGATTCGCATCAAGCCTTGATTAGGCCTGCTAAAAATTAATCGGATGTCTTGCCAAATACTTTGCACGTTAATAAAAATTAGTTCGTTTTGTGCCCCAAATTTTCAATAATATCACAGCAAAAATCATTCCTCCAATGTGTGCAAAATGCGCGACATTATCGCCCGTTTGTTGCTGAATTCCTTGATACATTTCATATAATCCATAAAAACTAACCAAATATTTTGCCTTTAATGGAATCGGCAACGGGAATATAAATAATTCTGAATTTGGAAATAAATAACCAAAAGCCATAATGATTCCGAAAATCGAACCAGAGGCTCCGGCTACGATTTGTCTGCTAATGTATTCTTGGTAATTCGCGCGAACCCATTCGATATTACCACCTTCCGCAGGAGGACTGATGACACTATAATGTTGTGCATAATCCATCATATTGAAGGAATTGGGATTTGATAAAACCAATTCAGTCGCTCGACGAATTTCCGCAAAATCGACAAAATGTTGAATACCCATAAACAATAATCCGGCACCGATTCCACAGAAAAAGTAAAAAAACAGGAATCGTTGGGCTCCCCAAATACGCTCCAACAAGGATCCGAACATGTAAAGACCAAACATGTTACTCAATAAATGCAAAAAACTACCATGAATAAACATGTAGGTAATAAATTGAAACAAATGAAAATCAGTCGCTTGGAAATAGTGCAGCGAAAGTGCTTCTTTGGGGAATATGCTGCTTCCAAGATAGATGGCCACATTCACCAGAATTAAATTTCGTACGGTTGGTGTTAAATTTCTAAACATAGCTTATTCCTCAAATCCCCAATCAATGGAGTCTTTCATGTCTTTAATTAATAATCCCATGGACTTGAATGTCGCGCGTATCTCATCCACTTTGTCGTATTTCCGCGCTTCTTTAAAGCCTTTGTACATACGTAATAGTCCATCGGTCAGCGATTCCCAATTTTCCGGCAATTCCAAGCGAAGACCAAGTACATCTTCTAATATTGTCAAATAAGTCGTTTTCAGCGCCTGAAAATTTTCTTCACCTAATTGATCAAAAGAGAGAGACCCTGTGTACAATTGATTGATCTTCTTCAATAACGTAAATAGGTGTGCAATTGTTACAGCCGTATTCAAATCATCGTTCATCCCATCATAACATCCTTGAATAGCCGCTTGAATTTCGGTGATTTGTTTTTCGTCGGGCTGGCTGCTGACCATTCCTTCCGGATAGTGCATCCGTTTGATATTACGCATGCCGTTTGCGATGCGTTTATAGCCTTTTTGAGCGGCCTTTAGCGCATCATTGGAAAAGTCTAAGGTACTTCGGTATTGCGACTGCAACATAAAAAAGCGCACCGTCATCGGGCTATAAGCCTGATCTAACAAAGGGTGATTGCCTGTGAACAATTCCTTCGGTAGAAAAGAATTACCTAAGGATTTACTCATTTTTTGACCATTGACGGTCAACATATTCGTGTGCATCCAATACCGCACCGGCGCTTGGCCATAGGCCGCCTTCGCCTGTGCAATTTCACATTCGTGATGCGGAAATTTCAAATCCATACCCCCACCATGAATATCAAAAGTGTCTCCTAAGTACTTATGGCTCATGCAGGTACATTCCAAATGCCATCCTGGGAATCCTTCGCCCCAAGGTGATGGCCAGCGCATGATATGTTCCGGAGAAGCTTTTTTCCAAAGGGCGAAATCCAAAGGGCTTCGCTTTTCTCCCACACCATCCAAGTCTCTGGTTTCTGTTAATAAATCCTCCAACACGCGTCCGGATAATTTACCATAATCTCCACCCTGTTTGTTGTATGTCTCTATGTCAAAATAAATGGAGCCATTGGACTCATAAGCCAATCCTTTGGCTAATAAATTTTTAGTTGTTTCAATTTGCTCAACAATATGCCCCGTCGCCGTAGGCTCAATACTAGGCGGCAATAAATTAAAGGTGGACAATACATCATGAAAATCCTGCGTATAGCGATGAACAATTTCCATGGGCTCCAACTTCTCTAATTTGGCCATTTTACCAATTTTATCCTCTCCCTCATCGCCATCACCCACCAAATGTCCCACATCCGTAATGTTTCGTACATAACGAACCTGGTAGCCTATATGACGTAAATACCGATGTAAAATATCAAAGGAAGTGAAGGTTCTTAGGTTTCCTAGATGGACAAAATTGTACACAGTTGGCCCACATACATATAGACCCACCAAAGGAGCATGTAATGCCTTAAAAATTTCTTTCTCTCGACTAAGGGTATTATATATTTTTAAGGGCTGCATTTGAACCTGTTATTTCCTTCGTTAAGGTTTTATGAAGAATTAAAATTACTGCGATTCTTTTAATTCACCAAGCCTATTCTGATTTAGTACCTAGAAAAATAACCTATCTTTGTAGGTCGATTGTTTTTGCACGTATGATTTTAAAAGAGGTAGGGAAGGATAAGGGCCTAACAAAATTGTTTCTTGAATTTCCTGTGGCTTTATATGCTACAGATTCGAATTGGATTCGCCCTTTGGACCAAGACATCGAAGCTATTTTTGATCCTAAAAAAAATTCACATTTTCGTCATGGCGAGGCTATTCGTTGGGTTTTAACTACTTCAACCAACAAGGTCATCGGTCGCGTGGCAGCGTTTTACACACAGTCGGACAGCAAAAAAGAGGAAATGCCCGTCGGCGGCATGGGATTTTTTGAATGTATCGAAGACGCGGAGGCGGCGAATGTATTGTTTCATGCTTGCAAAGAATGGTTGGGCGCTCGGGGTATGGAAGCCATGGATGGCCCGATTAATTTTGGTGAGCGAGATAGTTTTTGGGGATTAATGATCAAAGGTTGGGAATTTGAACCTACTTATAAAATGCCTTGGACGAAGCCCTATTATATTCCGTTTTTTGAGGAATATGGGTTTAAGGATTATTTCCAACAATTTGTCTATGTCTCATCCATTCGAGATGCGAATGTCACACAAGGTATCGAGGAAAAGGCTCAACGTATTTATCAAAATCCGGCATATCATTTCCAACACATCGAAAAAGATAATTTACCGAAATACGCCGAAGATTTTAAGATTATTTTTAATGCCGCTTGGGCTAAATTCCCAGGCGTAAAGGCCATGTCGTCTGAGCAGGCACAAAAATTGGTCAAGCAAATGAAACCCATCATCGATGAACAATTGCTTTGGTTTGCATATTCAGACGAGGGTGATCCTGTCGCATTTTTCATCGTCATTCCGGATTTAAATCAAATCGTCAAGCACCTCAACGGAAAATTAAACGTCTGGGGAATGATTAAATTTTTATTGCTTAAATGGCGCGGAGCCTTAACTCGAACTTGTGGGGTTATCTTTGGCGTTGTTCCCGAACATCAAGGCAAGGGCGTGGAATCCGCCATCGCTCTTCGCTTTCGGACAGCCGCGCTGGAAAATCCATTTTATCCCTATACGACCATGGACATGAACTGGGTAGGGGACTTTAATCCAAAAATGATGCGTTTTGTGTCTCAATTAGGCGCAACCAACGACAAAACATACATTACTTATCGTTATATTTTTAATCCAAACACACCCTTTAGTCGTTGCCCTAAAGTAGGTTAACTAATTTAAAATGAGCTTATTATCAATTGGAACCGTAGCGTTCGATGCCCTTGAAACTCCCTATGGGAAAACGGACAAAATTATTGGAGGATCATGTACGTATATTGCCCTTTCGGCGGCCTTCTTTTTGCCCAAAGTTAATGTGGTGGCGGTGGTCGGCGATGATTTTCCTGAAGCCTATATGGATACGTTAACTTCGAAAGGGGTTAATTTAGATGGTCTTCAAATCAAAGCGGGAGAGAAGTCCTTCTTTTGGGCGGGGAAATATCATAACAATATGAATTCGCGGGATACGTTGGTGACCGACTTAAATGTATTAGCTGATTTCAAACCCGTGATTCCGGCGTCATATCAAGATTGTGAGTATTTGATGTTGGGAAATCTTACCCCACAGGTTCAAATCGAAGCGATTCAAGGCCTTCAAAAACGCCCGAAATTAATCGTGATGGATACCATGAATTTTTGGATGAATGTGGCGATGGAGGATTTGAAAAAGGTCTTGAAAATGGTGGATGTGTTGTGCATCAATGATGAGGAGGCGCGCCAATTGTCCGAGACCTATTCTTTACGGACCGCAGCCAAATTAATCATGGAGATGGGGCCCAAAACTTTGATTATCAAGAAGGGTGAACATGGAGCCTTGTTGTTTCAGGGGAATTACATGTTTTATTGTCCGGCTTTGCCTTTGGAAGAGGTTTTTGACCCAACTGGCGCCGGCGATACTTTTGTCGGAGGATTTATTGGTTACTTGGCAAAAACGGATGATGTATCCTTTGAGAACATGCGCAAGGCGATTGTATACGGTTCCGCGATGGCCTCATTCTGTGTGGAGAAATTTGGAACAGAGCGTTTGCTTGAAATTACTCAGTCAGATGTAGATGGCCGAGTAAATGAATTCCGAGAATTAGCTCGGTTTTAATTTCCGCCTACTACCACTTCAGTGAATTGTGAGGGATCTAGATATTGATTAGCTAGGTCCCTTATTTCTTTTGGGCTAATCTCCATTATTTTGCTTTGAAAGAGATCGTAATAGTCTGCGGAAAGACCTTCTAGTTCAATTATCTTCACCTTTTCTGCGATATCAAATGCTTGGGTGAGTTCACCTGTAAAACTGCCCATGAGGTAATTTTTGACTAGATTTAGTTCCTCTTCCCCGACTAATTCTTCTTGAATTAATCGAACCTCTTTTTTGATTTCGGCCAAAGTTTCTTCGACATTTTCATTTTTTACATCGGTCCCCACTACCCAATATCCCCCGCGATGCATGGGGGATAAGGACGATGAGATTCCATAAGTAAATCCTTTTTCCTCTCGGATATTTTTCTGTAATCGAGACCCAAAAAATCCACCGATGAGGGTATTCAACATACTAAATCCGAAATAATCTGGATTGTTACGATGAATACCTGCCTGTCCCACACGAATACTACTTTGAAGGGCCTGATCCTTTAATTCTCGGTGCTGAGTAGCTTTTTGGAATGCGAGTTTGCCGCCGATTTCTGGCTTAGTTTGAGGACTGAAGGAAATTTTGCCGAATTGTTGATTTAATACTTCTATTTCCTTTTCTGAGATTTTCCCTGAAATGAAAATTGTGGGCATTTTTTGTGACCAAGTGGCTTTATAAAAGTTTTTTAAGGTATCTAACTCTAGCTTGGCTAAACTTTCGGGTGTCGCGGAACGGCCATATGGATCGGCCCCAAAAAGGTTTTTTCGGAATAGCTGACTCGCTGAATAAGCCGTTTTTTCCCAGTTTAACTTGTTTTTTTGAATCTCAATCTCGAGTTCCTTATTGAATTCTCCTTCTGAAAATAAAGCCTCTTGAATCATTTCGATGACATAGGGCATTAATTTTTCGAAATGTTTGCTTAAGCCATACACAGTAAAATTGGCTTGATCCAAAGTTGCCTGAATTTCCCAAAAAGCCCCATAAAAGTCAAAGGTTTGATTCAGGAATTGGGCACTGTGATTTTGAGTGCCACGCTTCATCAATTGTGCCACCATGCTTGCAAGCCCTGCTTGGTCTGAATGAATCCCTCCTGCTGCGGTGCAAAGTTCGAATTTAAATACAGGTTGGTCCCCCAAGGAAACGGAATTTACCAATAAGCCATTTTCCAATACAAATTTCTCCGCGGAAGGGAATTTAATTTTTTCAATGGGGAAGGCGGTAGGTGCTTGGCTGCGGTCCAACATAGGTGGGATTGAGATTAAAAAACAAATGACATTCTTTCGAATGTCATTTGCACTATAAAAATTGTTGTTGTTTATTTTTTAGGAGCGTCGTTATTGATCGCAGCTAATAAAGTTACACGAAGGGTGTTTGCTAATGGGCTTCCAGAACCAGTTGGAACTAAATAAGCGAAATCAAAACCATATTTTTGGTCTAATTTAAACCCTACACCAAATGTAAAGTATTTACGATTTCCTTTCATTTCACTTTCGTTGAAATAACCACCACGAATTGCGAATGCATTATTGAATAAATACTCAGCACCTAATGAAGTTGTGATTTCTTTTAATTCCTCTCCGAATCCGTCTGGAGCATCGAAAAGGGAACCAAAAATTCCACCGATTGCGGTGGTATTGGTGGGATCAGTTCCTGTGGCTACTCCATTGACAATAGATTGGGGTGTAGGAACCATTAATTTATTGAAATCAACTGTAAATGTTAGTTTATTATTTTCATCGATATTTTTAACGGCAGCAAAACCTGCACGTAAATTCGTAGGGATAAAGTTTTTCTCATTTCCACCGTAGGAAACCTTTCCTGAAATGTTCGAAAGCATTAAACCATAGGTATATTTCCAATTTTTATCTGAAACTGAATTCCAGAATAAGGATAAGTCAGCAGCTACGGTTTGAGCTGGTTGCATGGCTACACCTGTGCCTGAAGTTCCTTGATAATTACCTAATAAATTTGAGTTAATATATTTTAAATTAATCCCTAAGGCTAATGTATTTGACAATTTACGTGCATGTGAAACGGTTAATGCATATTCTTTTGAATTGAAATTACCGGCACTTGAGCCATTCGCTAACGTTGCTTGGAATAGACCTTGATCGAAATAATTTATGGAAAAGCCAAATGCTTGATCTTTAGACGTTTTCTTATATCCTGCAATGTTATAAAGGGCCATATCATTCACCAAATTACGTAACCAAGGCGTATAGGAAACCGCAAATCCTAAATCCTTATCAGCACTCGCTAATTTGGCAGTATTCCAATAAATTGAATTGACATCTGCTGAAATAGCCACCCCTGCATCTCCCATAGCGGCTGATCTTGCATCTGGAGCCACATTCATGAATAACATGGTTGGAGTAGGAATTCTTCCAGAATTTAATTGACCGGAAACCAAAGTTTGCCCAAATGCGAATATGCTAACAAAAACCGCGCTAAAGGTTAAAAAAGCTTTTTGGATAGTGGAATTCTTGATCATCATTGTATGTTTTTTAATAAGAGAGTCTTTCAATAATAAAGCTAAGTTCAAAAATAGTTATTTTTAAAGTAAAATAATATAAATTAAAAAATTTCTTTATCAAAATTTATTTTAGGGTGATAATTTTACCTCGAAAGGGACCCAATGGTAAACCTTGATCATTTGAAATATTGATTTCATAAAAGATGGTACCTTTGCTTGCTTTTCTTTCGGCCTCTGTCCACTCCCAAGTAAATCCCACTTCATTTAGGCCCATTGTTTGCGTTTGAAACTCTTTTTCTATTAGAACTTCGCCAATCAAATTATACAGGCGAACGTTTGCTTTAAATGGTGACCAAGATGCTGCTTGATCCAACTTAAACCTAAATATCCCATCCATCGGATTGGGGTAAACCAGCCAGTTTGGGCCCTTTGACTCTTCGTCAACGACTTGGAACTTAAACGAAGCCTGTGCAGGATTATTGTTTGTATCCCAACAATTAACCTTCAACGTATATTCTCCCGTTTTTAATCCTGAAAATGTATAATTCAATTTACCCTCTTGTGCTTTATCTAATTCCATTCGCACCAATGGACCGATTCCAATTTTTAACGTATCATTTAACGTCATTTCCGCTCTTGTATTCCCATTCCTATACATCAAGCCCACGTCGTCCATAAGGCTAATTTCAAATTCAGGATTCTTGGAACTCCGATTCACATCTGCCGCATTTATTAATTTAATTTGAATTGTTGGAGGGCTAGAATCTTGAATTCCTGGATTGCTTGATATCAGTTGAATCTTTTTCCCAGATTGAATTTTATCACCTTGTTGATAATTTCCAAGCATTTTTAGCACATAGCTTCCTGCTGTTTTTGGCATGGATTTGGATGAGAATGAAAATGTATTCTGGTTTATTTGAGTCTTCGTTTTCCACACTAACTCGCCCTCTATTTGGTAATCAAATACAGGAGTCTTCGTTCCCAAGGTCCTTTTTTGAACCGGCATTGAATATAATTGAACTTCGGTATTCCCAGTTTGATTTATCAGGCCACTCGAAATTGAACCGATATTTACTTGGTCTGTTCCGCTTTGTAAACTGTCTTTTTGAAGGACAGCGGAAAAAGCTACCCAAGGCAAGGGCATACTTGGGTCACCCAATAAACTGATATTTCGATTGATAACGCCCGATTGACTTTCATTCTTTGTATCTCGAAATAGATCGCCTAATCGATACTCTTTTTGATTTAAATGGCTCAATAAATTTCGATAAAATGATTTCCCGAATAAATAATTACTACTCTGAAACACGGGCCTCGTTGTACTTATTAAGGCGATCGCCCCACCTTTATTTGACAATAAACTTAATTCAGCCCCCGAAAGGATATTAGGGTCATCGAATCGGCCAAATTGACAAGTTGCCGTCAATAAAATCGGTAAATGCTGGACATTGTTCAGCCCTACTAGGTCGTTATTTGTCAGAATTTTTTCATCCGTCCAACCACTTTCAGATCCATGGCCTACAAAATGAATAAAATCGGCTTGTTCATTAAAATAGTTCAAAACCTCCTTTTTGGCAGCCAACGAGCCATATTGTCCATTTTGAAGCTCTTGAGGAAATTGATCTAAATACAATTTTTTAACTTGAAATCCTGCCGAGCTCTGTTCCAAAGTCTTAGAAAAATCTTCAGCATCTTGCATATGCAAATTCGCATCTCCATCATCCGCGATAAAACCCATCGAAAAAGGGCGGGCCAATAAGGCTTTTTGTTGGTCCTGAAAAGCGATTAATTTATTGATCATTACCTGGGCGTCGACGGGGTTCCTAACCGGAATTCGACCTATGGCGATTTGCATATTTTTTTTCCTAGCCTCTGATCCTTCCGACCAATCAGCTCCTAAGGAATCCAACATGCCATAATAATCGTCCGAGGCATAACTCGCTAATGGTTGGCTCGATTCCTTACTCTGGTAGGTGGGCACATAGGTTAATTTTTCTATCGTACTCGCTACGGTAGTTTTACCTTTATAATCGATCGAGGCATCTCCAAAAATTAAGGCATATTTTAATTTTCCAGCCGTCCAGCCATACAGGGTAGCCAAATAATTTCGTATGGCAGTAACATCTTGCTTGCCCCCTGAAAATTGATTCATGATTTGCTCGGTGCTGACGGCAATCGTAGGTAAATTTTGGTTTTTGTAGGTCGCTAATGCCTTTGCAAAGGGCAAAATTAAAGGACTAGAAATGATGACTAGTTCGGTGTTTTTAGGAGCAGTCCAAGTGCTATTTTCCACCTTTCCCAAAAACAAAGGAAATTGAGCTTTAGCGGGATCGATAAGTAATAATTGGCTTCCAGATTTCGCTTCCAATTGCAATATAGCCCCTGGATTTTTTAATTTTTCCCACGCATTGAGCCCATTTTTCCACCAAATTTGTTGGCTTGGCCCCAAGTTTTTGATTGAAATCGAAAAGCTAGAATCCGAGGTGTTTGGCAATAAATACCAGGGATTTTCCTGGCTCGCATTGTATAATCGGGGGTATTTTAAAGAGATATAATCCAAATATCCAGTTCCCGACGAATTCGTATATCGAAGTGTCCAATTCCAGGCATTGTCCTTGAGTTGCGGATTGAGCCAGGTGCTATAGTCTTTCGTGTTCGATTTTTGATCATATCTCCCACCGCTAATGGCCGGAATACTTATCGCAGGAATAGTATTTCCGGGTATTTCTAAGGTAAATTCACCGGCATTTACCGAGCTATTGACCAATCGGGTTCGGAGATAAATGGGTAATCCCATTTTATAATCGGGTAAATTGTATTGGACGATTTTATTACTTGAGCCATAAAATGCATCACCGAGCCATTGTCGGCCCGACTGAATGAGACTATATGTTTCTGGTTCATAATGCATTTGGACATAGCCATACTCTAAAGCCGGGGATTTTCCGGTTTTGGCATCGACTTCTGAAATTCGTCGGGCTGCAGGATCATCCAGCCGAATAAAATAAAAGGTCGAATCGCTATACAAATGTGTTTCGGGTTCTCCCACCAAGACATGAGGTGATTCTCCCCAAAACAAGCAATAATCTGCCGCATCCCATTTCCCATCCGCTTCGCCCTCAAAAAACATGGGCCAAGCCTGAAGGTCCCTCGGTCTTTCTTTGGCTAAATCTTCGGGCAGCATGCCTGCTTTAGTGGAATAAAGCCCGACTTGTTTGGGATTAATTTCTAAGCGATTCAGTTTATTTTTCTCTAACCAAGCGGCATCTATTTTTAACATGCCGGATTGAGTGGTACCTACTTTAATCCACTTCCCGGTACTGAGTAGGCTGGGAATTTGTGCGAAGGTAGCAGTGGGGATGAGGAAAGAAAAAACACCAAGAAGTATCCCAAAAAATGGATTAGTCAATCGCCGGATCCAATGGATTAACTTGGGCATGTTTCGCTACTAAATAGTTTTTATTCGAATGTACGTCTTTGCAAAAGTAACGTGTTCGGCGAAGTTTCCCTTTGATTAGGTGAAGGTTTTTTAAGGAAAAGGCTTGACCTTCTGCTAACGTATCTAAACTATGGGTGCTACGTGGTGGATCAAAGCTTTTAAGGATTTCTACCAATGGGCTATGGCCAGTAGAGGAGGCGCTTGGGTTTTTCAAATAGGACCGAAGCACGCTCACTAATTCTTTTGGGATTAATTCTTCATCCAATATTGGCTCAAAAATCTCAAAAAATGCCTTTTTCCACTCATTTCCATGGGGGAGGACTTTATTTTTGTAGGTTTGGTAGGTCAATAAATGCGCCACCTCGTGTAAATATGTGACTAGAAAAGAATAGGGGTTCAAATTATGATTGACCGTAATTTGATGCCCTTTTTGTGGCGAAAATCGGTAATCGCCTAATTTAGAATCTCGGGTTTTACTGACGATGAAATCAAAGGGATGGTCTTGCCAGAGTTGAAAGCAATATTCAGCCACACTTGGCGGGAAGTGATCAAAAAAAGATTCTATTTTTTTGCTCTTGGTCATTTCAGGGCATAAAAAAAGTCCTTCGCATGCGAAGGACTTTTTCTTTTTGTGCTTTGATTACTTAGCAGCTGCAGTGTCAGCAGCAGCAGTATCAGCAGCAGCAGTATCAACTGGTGCAGCAGCAGCAGTATCAACAGCTACTGAATCAGCAGCAGCTTCAGTTTTTTTCTCACCACAAGATGCTAAAGTTACCATACCAGCAACGAAAGCTAAAGCGAATAATTTTTTCATTTTTGTAATATTTTAAGGTTTGAGCTACAAAACTACGTGTTAAAATGATAACAACAAATTTTTTGCCTAAAAATTTAAGTTTTTTTTAAGTTTTAGGTTGAAAATCTTAAAAACGGTCCCTAAATGCAATATGGATCATGTTAAAATCAGTAATTCTTAAGTAATTCTTAAGATGAGGCAGATTTTTAGTTCCTGGTTATCGAATTAAGTCCTTGAAACGGTCGTAAAATCCGCTGCTTTTGAAGGTGAATGTTTTGTGCAAAACAAAGTTTGAGAGAAAACTAAATCCCATTCCCGTAATCGTAGTACTAATCTGTGTAACGTTAATTTTTTTATAAGAAAAAGGAATTTGAAATAAATAATCCGTGTAAAATGTTTGAATAAAACGATAGGGGATGATACTGAAAAACCAAGTCACAAAACCTGAAAATGTAGCAACCATGAGAAATTTAATCATTTCTCGATTGGTTTGTTGGGATTTTCGCGCATCAAAGGCAAATAACTTTGTCAGGATAAACCCGACGATCAAGGAAATGTAATAGGCTGGAAGTATGGACGATTCGTAAGGTAATTTGAACCAGTCTTTAATCAAGCCGCCTGATACTAATTGAACAATAGCCCCAGCACCAGCAATAAAAAAATAGGCTAGTAAGTCCTTCTGGTTAAATAGTTTCGTTTTTTTGGTCAATGGCTTAAATTAAAACATGTTTTTTACGAGGCTTGGATAAACACCTAAGAGTAAAGTTCCTAAGGTTGTGGCCCATAAAGCAATTTTATATAGGCTTGGTATTTCGATTTTTTCGATATCTCCTTCTCTAAAATATGCGGCGATGATTCCTTTAAAATAATAATAAACCCCTACCGCAGACATCATAATCGCTAGGATAACCGGATAGGTCATGTTCCGACTAAATGTATCAGAAAACACAAAGAATTTCCCCCAAAAACCTCCTGTCAATGGAATACCAGCCAAAGACAATAAGGAAACCGTGAAACAAAAGGCCAAACCGGGATTGTTTTTGGCAAGTCCTTCAAAGGCTTGAAAATTCTCTGGTTTTTCTTTCCGACCCGTTTGGTAATCTGAAACTAAAATAAATACGGCAAAGGCTGTGGCCGTTGCCAAAATATAAGCGAATGAATAATATAAAATAGTCGATGTACTGCTAGCCTGATGTGCGCTGACGGTCATCAACATATAGCCCGCATGGGAAACACTGGAATAGGCCAACATCCGCTTGACACTTTGCTGGTATACCGCCGTCACATTTCCCACAATCAAAGTCAGCATGCTGATAAAATAAATTGTTATCACCCAAGTGGAATACATGCCCCCAAATACATCACCAACAATGTGGTATAATGCAGCGAATCCAGCCGTTTTTACCACCGTGGACATGAACATCGTAAAAATACTAGGCGCTCCTTCGTATACATCTGCCGTCCAAAAATGAAATGGCGCCGCGGATACTTTGAACAATAGGCCAACGGTCATCAATAAAACGCCAATAAATAAAAAGTTCGGCGTGGATTCAGGTGCGGTGGAGGCAATGATTGTTCCAATATTCGAGATATAAAAGGAATGCGTCGCGCCGTAAACCAAAGTAATGCCAAACAACAAAATGCCAGTGGCAAATGCGCCCATTAGAAAATATTTTAAGGATGCCTCATTCGCACGTAAACTACGTTTATCCGAACCAGTCAACACGTACATCGCCACCGAAAGGATTTCCAATCCGACAAATAACATAATCATGTGATCAAAAGAAACCATCATAATGGCTCCTACTACAGAAAATAACATCAATGCATAATACTCAGCCGGATGCGTATGCTCATCATCATTTCCAAAACCCCTAGAGAATGCCACAACGAGGAAAGCCGCTAATTGAATTAATAAACTGAAGTTAATCGACGTATTGGTCGTTCTGAACATATGTCCAAACCATAATAATTCATGATTCCAATCCGCCGCTGTCAGGCCCAGGCCTATAGCTAGAAATACCAAGGTGAGCGATTGAAGCACTTTTCTTGAGAACCAAAATCCCAAAAATAAATTACTAATTCCGAAAAGCGATAAAGCAATGATAGCCGTCATATAAATGCGTTGCTGTTATATTTAATTATTTTATTAGTTCAGCTAATTGTCCGACAGTCGCTTCACTAAAACTCAAAACCACATTTGGAAATATTCCACCCAAAATCACTAAAGCGCATAATGGAATCAATACCCATTTTTCTGCCGCCTGTAAATCTTCAAAATCCTTCGTGATGCGCGAAACATTGCCAAACATCGATTTTTGAATCAATCGCATGGTGTAGACTGCGCCTAAAATTATTGTTATCCCCGCCACAATTCCCAAAGTCATTTGATAATCAAATACACTTTTTAACAATAAAAATTCTCCGATGAAACCATTCGTCAATGGCAAAGCCACCGAACCTAAACTTAAAATCACAAAACAAACACTCAGCACATAAGAGGCCTGTGTAATTCCGCCTAATTGGGCTAATTCACGAGATTTAGTTCGTCTTTCAATCAAATCAATCACAAAAAACAATCCCACTACATTAATACCATGGCTCAACATTTGATATAAAGCGCCTTGAATACCTTCGATGCTTCGAGTCAACATGCCCGCGGAAATCAATCCTACGTGTGCAAAGGAAGAATAGGCTAAGAGTCTTTTGGCATCTTTTTGTTGGATCGCAATGATCGAACCATAAATAACACCTATAATCG
>Ga0114958_10000053_pt1 | contig 93628 bp, 88 predicted proteins | sample C_130208_EF_Meta_FD_89577 | JGI IMG/M metagenome (GOLD analysis project Ga0114958, IMG submission 89577) | Freshwater microbial communities from Lake Croche, Canada to study carbon cycling - C_130208_EF_MetaG | ecosystem: Environmental > Aquatic > Freshwater > Lake | place: Lake Croche, Canada...
GAGTGGGAATGATATTTGAAAGTTATAACGAATAACGACTCATTGCCTCATTTCACCACCACCCATTGTGAGCTTCACCGCTTTGTCTTCTCAAGTCTTACAGAAGGATATCTTTTGGCTGAAACGTGCCCTCGAACTTGCCGAAAGAGCGGAGCGTCTTGGCGAGGTTCCGGTTGGAGCCTTGATCACCTTAAACGATGAAGTCATCGGGGAAGGCTTCAATAACCCGATCGCAGATCACGATCCGACGGCCCACGCCGAAATCGTTGCGATCCGAGCAGCAGGCCAATCCTTAAAGAACTATCGACTCGTCGGGGCGACCCTCTATGTCACTTTAGAGCCTTGTGTGATGTGCATGGGAGCCATGAGCCATGCTCGCATTGTGCGAGTGGTCTATGGGGCGTCTGACCCCAAGCGCGGTGCGGCGGGAAGCGCGCTGAGGCTTCAGGATGCTGACTTTTTAAACCATCGGATCGAAGTCCATGGCGGGCTCCTCGAAGTGGAATGCGGCGAGCAACTACGACGCTTTTTTCGGGAAAAACGCTGAACAACCCGTGGAATTAACGAACACCTCGATCATCACTCCATGAGAGCGTATGAAGCTTCACCAGAGTTTCTGGATCCGAGATGAGACTCCGTTTCTGAGGCCCTGAAAGCGTTTCAGGGCCCTCTTCAATCAGCTCATAGACCAACGCACGCAACTGGTGCCGCTGGCGTTTTTTAACCGGCCGATTGGGCAACAGCGCCAAATGCAGCGCGCAGACCCCTGGATCTTCAATATTGCGCACTTCTCCCGTCCGGCGGCGTCCAGCCTTCTGAGCTTCCAGCATTTGGAGATTCTCGCTAAGGAGAGTCAGAACCCTCGGCTCTTTACTCTCTTCGGGGGTCAAAAAAAGCCCCATTTTCCGGGTGATAACGCCGACCCAGGCACTGCTCGATACCATCGAGAGCGGGATCGACAAAACCAGGCCCGCCAATACTGGAACTAGCCACAGAAAAAATCCTGGGACATGTTCATAGCTGACCCATCCCGCTAAAAGACCAATCACGGTATGCTCTCCGTGCGCCTGAATGGCCTCCCAGAGACTCAGTCGATGATCGTCACGGTTCTGAGGGGGCCAACCGACGCTTCGGCGCATCAGAATAGCCACCACAAACTTACTCTGATAGATCATCAGGACCGGCGCCGTGAGCATCGAGAAGATGCTTTCAAGAAACACTGAAAGCGTCGCTTTAAATAAGCCTCCATAGAGTTTTAAGCGGCGCCAATGTAGAACCCCCAAAATAAGACTCCAAATTTTGGGAAGGAACAGCATCACCAGCGTGACTAAAAGGACGGTGGTCATCTCCACGGCATAGGATTCAGGCCACACGGGGAATAAATTGTCGCCGAAAAAATAGACCGGCATGGTCTGACTTTTGACGTAGGCTTCAAAACCCGTGAGGACTAAAAACAAGAACCAGAGAGGTGATGAGACATAAGACATGATACCCATCAAAAAATAGAGCCGACTCAGACTCGAAAACCCCTTAGCAAAGACCAGGCGAAGATGTTGCAAGTTTCCTTGGCACCAGCGCCGGTCGCGCTTGGCATAATCAATCAAGGTCGGTGGCAGCTCTTCATAGCTCCCTTTGAGTTCCGGGGCGATCCAGACCTCCCACCCAGCCTGACGCAGCAAGGCCGCCTCCACCGTGTCATGACTAAAAATCTCACCCCCAAACGGCTCACGTCCCGGCAATTTCGGGAGCCCGCAGTGGGTCACAAATGGGGCGATCCGGATGATCGCGTTATGCCCCCAATAACCACTCCCCGAGAGCTGCCAGTAATTAATACCCCAGATGAAGATATCGCCATAAAAGCTACTGGCAAACTGAAGGATCCGGGAAAAGAGGGAGTGCTGGTTTGCTGGCAACGGCGGCGACTGGATCAAGGCTACCCCCGGGTGGGCATCCATAAGATCCGCCATCTTCACCAGTGTTTCACCCGCCATGATGCTGTCGGCATCAAGAACCACCATGTAGCGGTAGCGACCACCCCAGCGGTGACAGAATTCTTCAAGGTTCCCGCTCTTCCGCGCGATGTTACGCTCACGATTACGGTAGAAAATGCGTCCATGCGCCTGGAAGTCCAGACACATCTGGTACCAATTCGCTTCCTCCTGCATCCACCCCTCAGGATCGCGGGTATCACTGAGGATAAAAAGCTCAAAACGATCGCTCTCCCCGATCTCTTCAAGAGATTGCCACATCGCCCGAAGACCCGCCGTCACCCGGGTCGGATCTTCGTTGTAGATCGGCATCACAAGGGCCGTCTTTTGAGGCCCCTCATTGGTTGAAGGGCTCGGCGCCAGTCGGCCAATAGAAAGTCGATCCCCCCCCCGCAAGAGGACCCAGAAGCCTAGGGTAGCCGTCCAAAAAGACGTACTCACCCACAGGATTAAGAGGGTGTAGAGAACCAACAGTAATAATTCAGTGGGCGTGATGCCGTTTTGCAGAAACGCACTGGTGATCATCACCATCGCCAGAAAGGTCGTCAGGCCCACAAGGAGCAGAAAGAGGATTCGTCTAGCGGTGATCGTTCTTGGAGTCAGCTTCTTGGCTGCTGAAGGCATGCGAATGGATCCTGAGTCAGCGATCGGTGGATTGAAACAGCCAAAAATCAAGGGGCACCGGCAGCATCTCTAGGGGCGATTCCGGCGGTGTCGACTGCGGCAGTTGCCCGGCCAAGGATTCACGCAGCTGGCGGGTCGTATCGTCGTGACGAAAGAGCGTATCAGCCGAGATATCAGGCGCCATCAAAAACGCTGCCCGCGCAGCGGCTAGGGGATAGGGGTCATTGGAGGGTGGAAGCCCAAAGGCGGCCGCTAAGGCGTGATCGAAACGTCTTTGAGCTTCCTCAAGCGCCCGTCTGAGGAGTGCTTCTGAGTGGGTTCTGCTGACCAGGCGCCGTCCCCGACTGAGACAGTCGGCCGACAGACTGTCGATCAGGACCTCATCGGATAGCCCTAAGGTTCGCCAGTACTCTTGGACCCGCTCAAGAACCGCATCGGCGACGCCCTCATCCTCCATCACCACTTGATTCACGGCGTATTCCACTGATAAACCCAAGACTCGGTCAGAATGTCCTTGCCTGATTTTAGGATGGCTCGAAGTTCGGTGGGATTACGGCCTTTTTCAGGCTCAAGATCAAAGCTCAACCGCCAGGTTCCTTGTGCCTCATTCTTCTGCACGACCACATCCGTAATCTTGCCCACAGCGCTCACCTCTGCCTCTACCTTTGCCTTAGGGCTCATCAGCTTGAGCATCGGACTAGTGAAATCAACCACAAACTTTCGCCGGCTGGTCTTGCCTCCGATCGATCCGACCCGGGTCGACACCACTTTGCCGCCACTCGGCGCTGTGAATTCATTCGTCACAAAGTGCAGTCGGTAATCGTAGCGAAGCTCCTTCCCTTCACCCGTAGGCTCATCTGGCACCCAAAACGCAACGATGTTGTCGTACTTTTCAGCATCACTTGGAATCTCAATGAGGTAAATCCCGCCGGCACCCCAATCGCCCATCGGCTCCACCCAGGCACTGGGGCGAAGATGATACCCCGCCTCTAAATCCTGATAATGATCGAAATTCCGATCGCGCGACATCAGTCCAAAACCAGAGGGTTTAGCATCCTTGAACACACTGATTCTTAGCTGCTTTGGATTATTGAGGGGGCGCCACAGCCATTCACCCGTGCTCTTGCCAATCAGAAGCCCATCGGAATCGTGCACTTCGGGGCGGAAATCATCCATAAACCGATCGGTATTCTCACCCTGCATGAACATACTGGTGAGCGGCGCAATCCCCAGTCGCTCCACCTTCTTTCTAAAATAAAAATGGCTTTGAACGTCCATAGCAAGATCAAGTCCTGGGCGAAGGACAAAGCGGTAGGCCGCAGCGACACTCGGGCTATCCAGCAGCGCATACACGATCAAAGCGTTCGCGTCCTTATCTGGCTTTTCAACCCAGAATTCCCGAAAGATAGGAAATTCCTCAGCCTTTGGTAGTCCCGTATCAATCGCAAGACCTCGGGCAGAGAGGCCATAGGCCTGGCCTAGCCCCACAGCCCTGAAATAACTCGCGCCGAGGAAGACGGCAATCTCATCGAACGTTTCATCGCGTTTTAAGGGGTAATGGAACCGAAGGCCCGCAAAACCGAGATCTTCAGGAAGCGGCACCTCAAAGCGATTCCTTCCATAGTCGAAAAGATCTGGCGAATAGCCGACACGGGCACTGGAACCGTGGTCAATGAGGTTAACGATCACCCGATCCTTGAACATGAATCCTCGATGAAAGGCTTGGACCTGAAAGGGAAGTCCTTCATCACGCCATATGGATTTTTCAGTCTTGTAGCGAATATCACGATACTGATCGTAATCAAGCTTCAGAAGGCTTTCTGGCATCCCGCTGTCATCACGGCGATACGATTGCTTCGATAATTCCTTCGCCTTCGTCTCGACATCCAAAAAGTCAAAGGGCCTGACCTCAGACACCCAAGGGGTCTCAGCGGCGGCCACGGGCTGTTCCGGTGCGGGGGGCGGGGCCACTTTCCCTGGCGAGGCCATAGCCATTCCTGAGACCCCAAGGGCGAAGACGATCCAAACACCAAAACTAGATTTTCTCACGGTCAGTTTTCCTATCAACTAAAGGTCAAGATCGGTTCTCCATGCGTAAGGCCAACATTTGGAACGGCAACATCAACAACACGTCGAGCCATCATCGATGCCGGATTCCACCCGCCAAAATGTTTGGGTTAGTATAACGCGGCCTGACGCTCCAAAGAACGTCAAAAGACCCGCGATCTTTTAAGCTCAAAGCGTCCTTAAAAATCCACCGAGGAACCACCATCAAACAGCTCGTCGTCATTCGACACGCCAAGTCCAGCTGGGACGATCCCAGCCTCAAGGATCAAGACCGGCCGTTGAATCCAAGAGGGCTCAAAGACGCTCCGAGGATGGGGGCCCTCCTCAAGGGGTGGGGCTATGTCCCTGATCATATCCTCTCAAGCCCTGCGCTACGGGCAAGAATGACCGCTGATCTCATCGCCGCGGCGGTGGATCATCCAGCCACCGGCATCGAGATCAAGGGCGACCTTTATGAAGAGGGAACTGAGGGGCTCATCAGCACGGTTCACGATCTTGACGACCGCTGGCATCGGGTCTACTTGGTCGGTCACAATCCAGACCTCACCGATTTCATCAACGACCTGAGTGGCGCTGGAATTTCACATCTACCAACAACAGGCATCGCGATTTTGGAGTTCCAGGTGGACGCCTGGGTCCACATCATGAAGGGATCCGCTCATCTGCTGCGTTTTGAATACCCCAAAGGCCACCCGAACGGGTCTTGAACTCTGGCCCGCTCATGAGGCCTAGCGGTTAGTCAAAGCCCGAATATCGCTGCTTGATCGCCTGACCCAGCTGATAAACCGCCAAGGCATAATAGGTGCTGTGGTTATATCGGGTGATCACATAAAAGTTGGGAAAACCCAAGAGGTACTGATCGCCATTCGTGGTACTCAACGCCAGCAAACTGGTCTCACCGAATACCTCCCCCCGGGCCGGCCTAATCCCATAATCTCTCAGCGCTGAAGGACTGTAATGGGAATCAAACCCCGTTTTAAGCTCTGGCTCTAAATGGCCCATCACCACAGCGTCGGTGACGACCGGTTCACCGGTCTGCCAGCCATGCGCCTGAAAATAATGCGCGATGCTGCCGATCGCATCCTCGGGATCCCAAAGGTCCTTCCGGCCATTACCATCAAAATCTACGGCATATTTCAAAAAACTGCTGGGCATGAACTGGCCGAGACCCATAGCCCCCGCAAACGACCCAATCGGACGGGAGGGATCGAGACTCTCCTCTCGCGCCATGATCAAGAGGCTCTCAAGCTCACTCAAAAAATAGTCGGCGCGGCGCGGGTAATCAAACGCTAGCGTCGCCAACGCATCAAGCACTCGGTGAGTGCCGAGGTTCGCACCATAAATGGTCTCAACGCCCATAATGCCAAGAATGACCTCGGGGGGAACACCGGTCTCTCTCGTGGCTCTTTTAAGCGCCGATTCATGACGCGACCAGAAGTGGACTCCGGCCTCAATATGATGGTCATCGAGAAATTTAGCGCGATAACGGGTCCAGCCACCTGGCTTGGGTTGCGTGGTGGGCTTTTCCCGGTTCATGTATTCGATAGTCCAGGTTTTGCGTTTGGCCTGGGACAGGAGACCGTAAAGGTAATCTCTCGAAAACCCCTGCGCCTTCACCATCTTGTCAATGAATCGCTCCGCCTCTGGATACCCCCGAAAATCACCCGTTAGGGAGCTCGCAGCATAAAAGCCCCCCGCATTACCCTCGGCCCTTGGCGCAGAAGATCTTGGGGGTTGTGCGGAAGGCGCTGGCGCTAAGGCCTCAGGACTCTCAAGCTCCGCACACCCCGAACAGGCAGAGAGAACCATCACCGAGAGAAGGATCAATAGGTAACGATGAACCATGGTGCTTGATATGTCCTTAAGAGTCATTCTGACCATCAATAAAAAGGAGGGGTCGACCAAAGAGAAGTCCTTAACCCATTGAAAATAAGGGGGATTCCTTTTGGAGAATCCGCGCGATCAATGCATCACCCGGAAGCCCAGGCCTAGCCCCTAAGACTTCACAACACGCTGCCCCGGCGGCAGAGGCAAACAGCAGCAGATCCGGCCATGAAAGGCCCCGAACGAGCCCTGCTGCAAAAGCGCCGTGAAATGCATCTCCGGCGCCGGTGGTATCTCGTGCCCTGATCGTAAAAGCAGAAAGTCGCCCTTTCATTCCCTCATGCTGCCAGAGAAGACCCCGCTCACCGAGCGTGATGACCACCGTTGGGGCGACCTCCCCGAGCGTCCTCAGCGCATCCTCAGGCTCCCCGCGTCCAACGATCGAGGTGGCAAATTTTTCAGAGCAAACCAGATAGTCGACCCGGCGCATCAAAGCTTCCGTTCCATGATGGAGAGAGCCTGCATCGAGCACCGTAACCGCAGCCCCATCCATCATGGCCATGGAAAGATCGGGTTCATGACCATCCATCAAGATCACCCGAGGGGCCCTTTTCGTCACGGCCCCCTGGGCAGAAGTCGATGGGCTGCTGCCCTTAAAGGTGGTGACCGAACGGGTGCCATCAGGCTTGACCAAAATGACCGATACGGGGGTCGGCTGATCACCCCGGATGATCGCCGTGGTATCGACCTTCTCATTTAAAAGCTCCTCGACATGCAAGGCGCCATGGAGATCCTCCCCAAGGTAGCCCATGAAGCCCGCTCGATGACCAAGGCGGGCCACCGTGACCGCCGCATTGGCGGCAGGCCCTCCACCACAACCGATCATTCCTCCAGCAAACAGTTTCTCATCCGGCCCCGGATGATGATCGACCGAGAAGACATGGTCATAGGAGGCATGCCCGACGCACAACACATCGAGGGTTCTGACCATCACTGACAAAACGCCTTACTCCTCAAGGCCGATAAAGTGCCAAACATCCTCCATCGCCGACGTTTCATAATTAACGTCCTTGACGGCCTGGCCTGGCGCTCCTGCCGCATAATTCTGTTCGAAGACCCGATGCGTATCATCAGCCAGTTGGCTCATCCCAAGATTTCGATAGGCTTTTTCCATGATCTCAAGAGCGACTGGAACAGCTTGGGTACGCTGGTATTTCCTGACCACATCGCCAGCCCGTCGCGCCGCGGCAAGATAGGCTTCACGCCGCATGTAGAAATCGGCCACATGAATCTCGTGCATCGCAAGATTGTTCCTGAGGGCGGTAAGACGTTTTCTTGAATCCTCAGCATAGCGGCTGTTCGGGAAGCGGCGGACCAGCTCCTCAAAATCCTTATAGGAGTCAAGGGTCGGGCCTGCATCACGCTGTGAGGAGTCTGTTGGAATGAATCGATCAATAAAGCCGATGCCTCGGTTATAATTGACTAAGCCCTTTACGTAGTAGGCGTAATCAACGTGAGGGTGGGCGGGATTGAGTTTGATGAAGCGATCTGCAGCCGCGATGGCAGAATCAGGCTCGTCATTTTTATAGTAGGCGTAGGCCACATCGAGCTGCGCCTGTGTGGCGTACTTACCAAAGGGATAGCGAGCCTCCAGTTTCTCGTAGAGCTTGGCGGCTTTTTCAAAACGCTTTTCATTCAGCTCGTTACGCGCTTCCTTGTAGAACTGTTCTGCGGTCCAGTCCGCATGTTCGTCCTGCGTTTCCTCTGGCGTATCAGAACAACCCCCGAGCCAAAAGCTCAGGGCCATAAAAATCCATATCCAAGATATCAAAGGGCGGAGTATGCGCATGAGAAACCGATTATTCAGTGCGTGGGCCACATCGTTTCAGTATAACGTGATTGTTTTGAACGACTGAAATGAAATTGGAAACAATGCGGCAGACCGAAATTCCGAACGACCTTGCAGGAAAGCGTCTGGACCAGGCGCTGAGTGTCCTTTTTCCCGAGTATTCGAGAAATCGGCTACAGGAATGGATTCGCTCAGGTCACGCCCGCCTCAACGGCGAAATAGTCACCGCAAAGCATAAGGTCTTCGGCGGCGAAGAGGTCACACTGATCGCCGAACCGACCATCCTCACTCAGGTGGCCGCCGAGGCGATTCCCCTCGATATTGTCTTTGAAGATGAGACCGTTCTGATTCTCAACAAACCTCCGGGGCTGGTCGTTCACCCGGCTGCGGGCCACTGGGACGGGACCTTACAGAACGCGCTGCTGAGTTATTGTCCAGCGCTTGAAACCGTTCCAAGGTCGGGCATCGTGCATCGCATCGACAAAGATACCAGCGGCCTGCTCATGGTGGCAAAAACCCTGGAGGCCCACAAACACTTGGTCGACCAACTCCAGGACCGCTCAGTCCGAAGAGCCTATCTTGCCTTGGTCCATGGGGCCATGACTGGAGGTGGCACGGTGAATGAGCCGATCGGACGGCATGGCAACGACCGCAAACGCTTTGCGGTTCGCCCTGATGGCAAGCCAGCCGTGACCCATTACCGCATTGCCGAGCGCTTCAAGGTGCATACTCTGGTGGAGGTCCGACTCGAAACCGGCAGGACCCATCAAATCCGCGTTCACTTAGCCCACATTCACTATCCTCTGGTCGGAGATCCCGTCTATGGCGGACGCGCCAGAATACCAGCGGGCGCATCGCCCGAGACCCTCGCCACCCTGAAGGCCTTCAAACGACAGGCCCTTCATGCCCAAGCACTCGGAATTATCCATCCAGACTCCCGCGACTACATGGAATGGGAAGCACCCATTCCAGCGGACTTCAACAAGGTCCTTCTCGCGCTCCGCGAGGAAGAGGCCCCGCCATGAAATGGATCGCGCCTGAGTGGCCAGCTCCAGCAGGGGTTCGAGCGGCTAGCAGCTTGCGCCACGGGGGATGTAGCCAGGGGGCTTACCACGGCCTGAACCTCGGCCTTCATGTCGGTGATGAGGCCGATCGGGTCCTCAGGAACCGCGAGCAACTGGCCATCGCCCTGAAGCTCCCTCAAAGCCCTTTCTGGCTCTCACAAGTCCACGGCACACTTGCGGTTGAAGCCGGCCATGGCCATCTGCCTGAGGCCGATGCCAGCTTCACCCATCAGGCGGGTGTCGTCTGTGGGGTCATGACCGCCGACTGTCTCCCCATTCTCCTCACGACGACGGATGGCCGCCAAGTGGCGGCTGTTCATGCTGGCTGGAAGGGGCTAGCCCATGGCATAGTCGCTGCAACGATCAAGGCCATGGACACGAGGGATCTCATGGCCTGGCTCGGACCCGCCATTGGCCCTTTAGCCTTTGAAGTCCGCGAGGACCTTCGCGAGATCTTTCTAAGCCTCGATCAAGCCTTCGATCAAGCCTTCACTCCGAAAGGACCCGAACACTTTTTAGCCCATATCACCCTGATCGCACGGATGATGCTGATCGATGCGGGCGTGAACCCTGATGCAATCTACGGCGGCCACTGGTGCACCCATGACCAGCCCGCCGACTTTTTTTCCTACCGCCGTGACGGGACAACCGGTCGAATGGCCACCCTCATCTGGCGTCACCTGGATGCCTAACACCCCATGAGCCTTCTGGCCCTGATCATCTGCTTCACCTTGATTGGCGGGATCCTGAGCGTCCTGAGCGTCTCACTGCTCTTGCTGATCCCTCAAAACCATCATCCGAAGATTCTTCCGCACGGCGTCAGTTTTGCACTCGGCGCCCTGCTGAGTGTTGCCCTCCTCGATCTCCTCCCTGACGCCCTGGCGATGGCCGGTCCTGATCATCATCAACAGATCCTGGGGACGGTCCTTCTTGGGATCCTCGGATTCTTCCTCTTGGAAAAACTGCTCTTGTGGCGTCACTGCCATTCCGATCATTGCGAAACCCATCAGGAAGGCCACTTTCACCAACCCGCCGGCACGCTGATTGTGCTCGGTGATGCCATTCATAATTTTGTCGATGGGATACTGATCGCGGCGGCTTTTCTTACCGACATTCAATTGGGTGTCGTCACCAGTCTCGCGGTCGCTGCCCACGAGATTCCTCAAGAGGTAGGCGACTTTGCGATCCTTCTCCAAAGTGGTTACAGCCGCATGAAGGCCTTACTGTTCAACCTCCTGTCGAGTCTTGCCACCATGGTGGGCGGAGTCATCGCCTACTTCAGTCTCGGCGACATCCATGAGCAGCTGCCTTATATTCTGGCGCTAGCCGCTTCAAGCTTCATCTATATCGCCGTCGCCGATCTCATACCAAGCCTTCATCAGAAAACCACGGCGCGTGCTGGATTACAGCAAATTGCACTGATTCTCCTTGGGGTCTTTGTGATCAGCCTGACGCATTAGGGACACGATGCATTCGATGGCGCGCCTTCTACCCTCCCTCTTTTTGGAACTCCATGATGTCAGTACAAGACCCTGATCATCTGGGTATCGCTGCCTTCAGCGCCGCTCGGCTTCGGCTCAACCACACCGTCACCGAACTTCTGGGCGTCTTAGGGACCTCCTTCGAGGAAACGATGACTCAGGCAGCTGATCACCTGCCGGAGGATCTGAGCCGCGAAACCCTGAGGCTCCTGGCGGACATCAGGGCGTATCAGGCGGCCCCCGACCATGCCTTCCTTGGCGATATCCTTTTTGATATGGGCATCCTCCATGAGAAGATAAGGGCACAAAGTCAGGCCCAGATGGAAATTGAAAGCGCCATCATCGATCTTGAAGGCGTGAGGGCTTCGCCGCTTAACACGCCAGAATCAGAGCGCATCAGCCGCTTCATAGCCTTGAGGGACGAGATCTTCAGGAAAGTGGCTGACATCACCCTCAAGGCGATATTGATCATTTTTGGTCTTATGATCCTTGGGCTATTGATCGGCATCGTATAATGAGCACCCAAAGCCCCAGGTCGGTCCCCGATAAGGTCGAGATATTGACTTTCACCCCTCGATGCCGATAAAATTCCGGGTTTACCGAATTTCTCTCCATTGGAGACATATATCATGTACGCGGTTATTCACACAGGTGGCAAGCAATACCGGGTTAAGCCGGGTGAACTCTTGAAGGTCGAGACCCTTCTAGCCGAGGCCGGTCAAGAGATCCACTTCGACAAGGTCTTGCTGGTTCAGACCGATGCAGGCCTCAAGATTGGCACCCCTTATCTTGAAGGCGGCAAGGTCACGGCGACCGTGACTGCCCAAGGACGTCACCCAAAAGTGAAGATCATGAAGTTCCGCCGCCGCAAGCACCACATGAAGCAGGCAGGTCATCGTCAGAACTTCACTGAAGTTAAAATTACCGGCATTACGGCCTAAACTTTTCAAGAGGCACACCCATGGCTCATAAGAAAGCGGGCGGCAGTTCAAGGAACGGTCGCGATTCCAACGCTCAACGTCTCGGCGTCAAGCGCTTTGGTGGCCAACTGGTCACCGCAGGCAGCATCATTGTTCGTCAGCGTGGCACTAAATTCCATCCCGGCGAAAACGTTGGTGTTGGCAAGGACTATACCCTGTTTGCACTCACCGATGGCCACGTTACCTTCAAGGTCAAAGGCCCTCTAGGTCGCAAGTACGTCAGCATCGCGCCGGCTCAGACCCACTGAGACCTTGCAACCAGCGCGCCTTGCGCACGCATCAAAAGCCTCGTCCGATGACGGGGCTTTTTTGTCAGAGCACTCATGAAATTCGTTGACGAAGCAGACATTCGAGTGGAAGCCGGCGACGGAGGCAGCGGCTGCGTTGGTTTTCGCCGAGAAAAATACATTCCTTTTGGTGGCCCCGATGGCGGCGATGGCGGCGATGGCGGCAGCGTTTTTTTAGTCGCATCCTCCAACCTCAATACCCTGGTCGACTTCCGTTACACCGGCGTTTATCGGGCAGAGCGGGGAGAAAATGGATCCGGGGGCAACTGCACCGGCCGCGCCGGCCAGGATATCTACGTGAGCGTTCCCACCGGAACCCAAATTTCAGATGCCGAGACCGACGAAAAACTCGGGGACTTGACCCTTGAAGGTCAAACTCTGATGGTCGCCCGCGGCGGCTGGCATGGCCTTGGCAATACCCGATTCAAGAGCAGCACGAACCGATCGCCGAGACAATCAACGCCCGGTAAACCAGGCGAACGTCGCCAGCTCCATCTTGAACTCAAAGTCATTGCCGACGTAGGCCTCCTGGGCCTGCCTAATGCCGGGAAATCAAGCCTCATTCGAGCGATTTCTGCCGCACGGCCCAAGGTCGCTGATTATCCCTTCACAACCCTCCATCCAAACCTCGGTGTCGTTCGGGTGGATGAGCAGCGCAGTTTCGTCATGGCCGACATTCCAGGCCTCATCGAGGGGGCAGCGGAAGGGGCTGGCCTCGGTATCCAATTTCTCAAACACCTCTCAAGAACCAGCCTGCTGCTCCATATCCTCGACATATTTCCAGGAGAGGGGGTCGATGATCCTATAGATGCCGCCCGCAAAGTGATCCATGAGCTTGAAAAATGGGGAGAAGGCCTCGATGAGAAGCCCCGCTGGCTGGTGCTTAATAAAATCGACGCCCTCCCTGATGATGAGGTCGATGCCTGCTGCAACGCCATTACCGAGGCCCTTGGCTGGACTGGCCCGACCTTCAGAATTTCAGCACTAAATGGCTCAGGCCTCAAGGATCTGAGCTACCGCGTCATGAACTTCCTCGAAGATCAAAAGCGAGACGATGCAGAAGCGGAGTGAGTTTTCAAATGCCCATCGCGTGGTGGTCAAAATTGGCAGCGCGCTGCTCACCGGCGGCGGCCGAGGTCTTGATATCCAAGGCATTACGGAATGGGTCCGCGAGATCGCCGCCTTAAAGGCTGCTGGCAAAGAGGTCATTCTCGTCTCATCAGGCTCCGTCGCCGAGGGCATGAGTCGCCTCGGCTGGACGACCCGCCCCCGGGCCCTTCATGAACTGCAGGCAGCGGCCTCCATCGGCCAGATGGGGTTGGTCAGAGCGTATGAGAGCCTGTTTGAAGTCCACGCACTTAAAACGGCGCAAATCCTTCTGACCCATGATGATCTCGCCAATCGACAGCGTTACCTGAACGCTCGGAGCACTTTACTGACGCTCCTTAGCCTCAACGTGGTGCCCATCATCAACGAAAATGATACCGTGGCCACGGAGGAGATTCGTTTTGGCGACAACGATACCTTGGGTGCATTGGTCGGCAACCTGATTGATGCGGACCTCCTCATCATCCTGACCGACCAGAAAGGTCTCTACGACCGGGACCCGAGCGTCGACCCTAAGGCCACACTGGTCACAGAAGCGGCTATCAGCGATGAGCGCCTGAGCGCGATGGTAGGAGAAAGTAGGAGCGGTCTGGGGCGGGGAGGAATGATCACCAAACTCAAGGCGGCTCGCCTCGCCTCACGCTCCGGAACGGCCACCGTCATAGTCTCAGGACGAGAAACTCATGGCATCCAGCGCATCATGGCCGGCGAAGACGTCGGCACCTTTCTGATTCCCGATGTGTCATCACCGCTGGTCGCTAGAAAACGCTGGCTGGCGGGTCAACTCAAGCTCAAGGGAAAATTAACCCTTGATGCCGGTGCGGTGAGAGTGCTTCAAGAGGCCGGAAAAAGCCTGTTGCCCATCGGCGTGATTGCGGTTGAGGGACCCTTTGATCGGGGGGATCTGGTCGCCTGCCTCAATACGGAAGGGACTGAAGTTGCTCGGGGCTTGGTCAACTATGGGGCAGAAGATGCCCGCCAAATCATGACCCAGCCGAGCGCACGGATCGAAGAGATTCTAGGTTATGTTGATGAGCCTGAACTCATTCATCGGGATAACCTTATTCTGGCTTGAAATCAACGGCCTTAGGGCGACAGAACACCGTCGCCCACCGGGATTTGATCAGGCTGCTTTGAGCGCCAGCGCCTTGACCCGGGCATTCAGACGACTCTTGCTGCGGGCCGCCTTATTCTTGTGGATCAGGCCCTTATTGACTGAAGAGTCAATAATCGGAACAGCAGCACGAAATGCAGCTTGAGCTTCTTCGAGATTGCCTGCCTCGACCGCCAAGATAACTTTCTTGATGAAGGTGCGCAGGCGGCTGCGCATGGCGGCATTGTGGGCGCGGTGCTTTTCAGACTGAAGTGCACGTTTTTTTGCTGAAGCGATATTGGCCAAGACACGAACCTCTTGTCATTTAGGGAAATCTAACTCAGCATTTTCTTTCTAAAACACGAAGACGTCAAGCCTCATTATGCAGGTACTTCATAAAAAGTGCGATAAATCCCTGTGAACGGGGGATTGCAGGGGATTTCCCCGAAGACAAGACAGGGTACAATTGAGCCGAAAAGGACCGTCTTTGGTCACTTTCACCGAAGACCATCACCCATGAGATGACCGATACCCCGTGAAGACCCGACTTTTTTCAGCGGCCGATAAACCCGAGCGCCTCCAGCGAGATCCTCGATGAGTGACCCAAAGGCACGGCCGCCAAAAGATCAAGCCACCTCCAAGCGAGCGGGCCTTAGCGTTCATCACTGGGCGCTGATCGGCCTGATTCTCATCAGCGTCGCCGGATTCTGGCTAGGCCGCGTCTCACTGCCCTTCGGCATTCAAATGCCGGAGCGCCTCATGAGCGAGGACCATCGTCATTCATGGGATCCCCATGAGCGCCTTGTGGTTGAGGGAATTGGTTTTGGAACCATCCTGTCGGAGGTTGAAATCCGCGAACTCGACGGACCGATCGTGTTTGCGGCTCAGAAGGTCGAAGAGGCTGAAATCAATACCCCTCTCGATTTCGGTCAACGTTACCGCCTTTCAGTCGAGGCTGAACGTCCTTGGCTGGGCCAGAAAATCCACCAAGACGTCGCCTTCGAAACCGCCCGTATTCCACATATTGAAAGCGCCCTAAGACAAGAGCTCGCTCCAGGCGGGAGCCTCACCCTAGACGTCTCAGAACCCGTCGGGAAAATCACCGCCAAAGGCCCCTTTGATTTACAAACCAAAAGCGATGAAAGCCGCCAACACTTCACGCTCACCAGCAAGCCTGAAGAGGTCATCCAGGGGCAGACCTTTAGCGTCAGCCTCGACTGGGAAACCATGAACGGCATCGCCCTCCCCCCCTTTAGCCTCGAGGTAACGACCGCACCCGCATTAGGGGCCAGCATCCCACTCAACGGCCAAAAGAACCTTGGGATTGCGATGCCTATACAGATCGACTTTAGTGAGCCAGTGGAGGCTCGAGAGAAGGTCGGGGACGCCATCAAGGTCACCACCGAGCAGGGGCAGACCCTCCACGGAAAATGGGCCTGGACCGGCAAACAACACCTCCAGTTTCGACCAGAACCCTTCTGGCCCGCCCACGCAACCATCAAGGTCCGGATCGATCCCAAGGCCGCCCGCAGTCCACGAGGCGGCGTTCTAGCACAACCCGTCGAGGCCTCGTTTAGCACCGGGCCCGATCGGCGCATCGAGGTCTATCTCGACCGTCAGCGCGTCGAAATCTATGAAAACGGCAACATGATCAAGACGATGAAGGCGTCCACCGGAAAACCAAAAACCCCGACGGTCACCGGCTCCTTTTACATCTACGCCCGCTTCCCGACGAAGACCATGAAAAGCACCGGGCTCAAGCCTGGAGAGAAAGGGTATTACGAAGTGAAAGACGTGCCCTACGCGCAATACTTTCATGAGGGCTTCGCCTTTCACGGGGCTTTCTGGCACAACAACTTTGGCCACCCGGCGAGTCACGGCTGCGTTAATCTTGCGACCCAGAAGAAAAACAGCCGTCAGGGGGTCAATGAAGATGCCGGTTGGCTTTACCACTGGGCATCACTGGGTGTTCCGGTGACCGTCCATGGCACCTCATCCACCAAGGATCCCATCATGGCCGGTGATGGCGGCAGCCCCGAAGCCACCACCCCCTCCGTGAATGGGGCAATCGACCCGCGCTAAAGCGAGGCTCGTCCTTTGTTATTTGACGTGACGGATCATCCGTCGGCGCTTCTTGATCTGCCGCTCGGACAGAACATTCCGTTTACCCTTAAAGGGATTTTCACTGGCCTTAAATTCCAACTTAATCGGCGTTCCGGTGATCGCCATGGCCGACCTGAAGTAATTGATCAGGTAACGTTTATATGTTCCGGGAATCTCCTGGACCTGATTGCCATGAATGACCACCATCGGTGGGTTGGTGCCGCCCTGGTGGGCGTACTTCAGCTTAATTCGGCGCCCTCTCACTAAGGGCGGCTGATGGGCGGTAACGGCCGCTTGCAGTAAGCGGGTCAAATGAGACGTCCCCATGTCGGTCATGGTCGCCCCGTAGACCTTTTTGACCGCATCAAAGAGATGACCCACTCCGGTCCCATGAAGCGCAGAGATGAAATACTTCTCGGCAAAATCGACAAATTGAAGCTTGAGATCGAGGCGACGCTTCGTTTCATCGCGCTGATCCTGCGTCATGCCATCCCACTTATTGAAGCCCACAATCAACCCACGACCAATCTCAAGGACCATCCCCAGAAGATTGGTGTCCTGATCGGTCACCCCTTCCCGAGCATCGAGGAGGTAAATCACAACATGTGCCTTTTCAATGGCCTGCATGGCTTTGATGACACTAAATTTCTCGATCGTCTCGGCAATCTTGCCCCGACGCCGAATACCGGCCGTGTCGATCAGGGTATAACGCTGGCCATGGCGCTCAAAAGGTATTTCAACACTGTCCCTGGTGGTTCCCGGCTCATCAAAGACCACCACCCGCTCCTCACCGAGGAGACGATTGACCAACGTGGACTTCCCAACATTGGGGCGCCCAACGATCGCAATCCTGATGCCACCCTCCTCATCCTGAGGCAGTTCTTCAATGGTCGGAAGCCGCGTCTCGACGAGATCCAAAAGGGTTTCAATGCCTTGCGCGTGAGAAGCGGAAATAGGCTGTGGCTCACCGAGTGCCAGGGCGTGGAAATCAGCCGTCGCTATCATGAGGCTGGCCTGATCAATCTTGTTCGCAACGAGAACGACCGGCTTGCCGGTCCTTCGAAGTCGCTCTGCAATGACCTCATCCCCCACATTCAAGCCGTCCCGGGCATCGACCAAAAAGAGAATCACATCGGCTTCTTTTAGGGCGATTTGAACCTGGCGCATCGCCTGTTCATCAATACCGGCATCGGTCTCGACAATGCCCCCCGTATCGACGACAAAATAATCGCGCTGGCCCCGCTTGACCCGTCCGTACTGACGATCGCGAGTCAAACCTGGATAATCCGCAACCAACGCATCACGCGTTCGCGTCAGATAATTGAAAAGGGTCGACTTCCCGACGTTCGGGCGGCCGACCAAAGCCACAACTGGCAGCATGATCTAGTTTATTCCAATGGCCGCCAGCACGCCGCTGGAGGAGTAGATAAAAAGGGTGTTGTCATGATAGACGGGGGTAGCGAGAATCGGCTCGTCATCAACCTCCAAACGCCCGACAAGGCGTCCATCATCGGCCGACAGAGCATGGAGATAGCCTTCAAAATCGCCCACGACCACGAAGCTCCGAACCATGGCTGGAACCGTCAAGCGGCGCTGATGTAAGGCGGTCTGCTTCCATTTCTCAACGCCGTTCGCGCTATCAAACCGAGCCACATCGCTGTTGGTGTCACTCAGAAAGAAGGCATGCGGGCCAGGCGCCATGCCATGACTGGAATAGGCGCCATTCTGGCGCCAAAGAATCTCACCATCTGGAAGATTAACCGCGGTGATCCCCGCCTGGAAACCCGTGATAAAGATCGTCTCATCCTCCACCAGAGGATCGGCGTCCAGCTCAACGAGGCGTTCGACTTCAGAGCGCCCTCGAGGCGTTGCCGCCGTCGTTTCCCAAACCACCCGACCATCCTGGAGAGAGAGCGCAATCAGTTTGCCCCCCCCGAAGCCATCCAGCACCAGATCACCGACGATCGTCGGTGATCCCTGACTTCGAACGGACAGCGGTGGGATACTCCGCTCGTGGGACCACTTTAACCCGCCGTGCTGAAGATCTAGACCGACCAAGCGGCCGTCACTGGTGCGGACGACGACCACGTTGTGGGCCACCCGAGGCAAGGCCAGCATTTCACTGGTCAGAGAGGCTTTCCACAAGAGCGCGCCATCGACAATACTGACCGCAATGATCTCTGCATTGCTGGTGCCCATGAGGAGCTTGTCCCCCGCCACCACAGGGCCCGCCGAAATCTCAAGCCCCGTCTCATGACCCCACAAGCGGTCCCCATCCTGGCGGGAATGCGCCTCAAGCAGACCCCGGCGATCCGCCACATAAACGGCCGACGACGTGACGGCGGGCACCAGATTGACCACCCGACCGTCATACCCTTTGCCGACCGAGGTCTTCCAAAGGATATTCATCGCCACCGTCGGCTCCAAAGGCTCCAACTCCTTCGGGGGCTCGGCATTATCGGTCCCCGAAATCAGCCCTTCCACCGAGGTAGCCAGATCTTTAACGGCACTGAACTGGGTACACCCGGTAAAAAAGAGAACACCCAACAGGAGAGGGAGGAGCGTACGCATCAGACCCCGGCGGGTAGATCGTTGATCTTGAGTTCAAGGAGGGGCGAAGGATCACCCAATTCTTTTGCTTTCATATAGGCTGCGCGCGCTTCTGAGGGACGCTTGCCGGCAATGAGAAGATCACCGCGAAGTTCCTCATAAAGGCCTAGGAAGCTGCCCGCTGTTTTTTCAGTGGCGCCGCTTAAGGACTTCAATCCCCCCTCGATATCACCCTTGGCCAGCAGAACCCGCCCAAGCCTCAACCGGGCTAAACTCTTGAGGACATCATCTTTCCCCTTAGACAATTGCTCCTCAAGCGCTAGGCGTGCGCCTTCAAGATCACCGCTGTCGACTTTGAGCTTCGCGAGGATCAGGCGGGCATATTCGGCATAAGTCGTCGACGCATGCTCTTGAATCAGCCGATCCCCAAGCTTCAGCGCGCTATCGACCTGTTTTGCCTCCGCGGCCTGGGTCAACTGATGATAGGCCAATGACGCCCTTTCCTGACCATCCAACTGGTGGGCCTGCCACATTTTCCAACCCGCAATGACGACCAACCCCAAAATCAGGCCGCTGATCACGGATGATTTATTATCCTTCCACCACCGCTTAAGGGCCTCAACCCGTTCTTCCTCGGTCAAATACGTTTCCATTGAATCCTCATCGTTGTAGCAGGCTAATTAATTGGGAGGAGACCTCGCTGACCGCTATAACAGCCTGCTCTGATTCACCCCTCAGAGATTTTACGCCGATCGTGCCTTCAAGGATCTCCGCCTCGCCAAGAACCAGCGCCCACCGGGCTCCAGACTTATCGGCCCGTTTGAACTGACTTTTGAAACTACCACCCCCACAGTTCATCTGGAGTTTCAAGGCAGGATGTTCGTTCCTTAAGCGCTCGGCCAACATCAAGGCCGAAGCCTCCGCCTCCTCTCCCACCGCAATCAGATAGACATCAGGGTCGGCTGCCGCATCAAGGTCCTCGGGGTTCGATAAGAGATCAATCAGACGCTCCATGCCGAGCGCAAAGCCAACCGCCGTCGATTCCTTGCCGCCGAGCTGTTCCACCAGTCCGTCATAACGCCCCCCGGCACAGACCGTCCCTTGGGCGCCCAAGGCATCGGTGACCCACTCAAAAACGGTCCTCGAATAATAATCCAAGCCTCGAACCAGCCGTGGATTGACGACATAGGTCATTCCAAGACAATCAAGCCGGCTCAACAGCCCCTCAAAATGGGCTCGAGATTCCCCCTGAAGCGCCTCGATCAAACTAGGGGCTCCGGCAATCATAGCGCGAAGATCCGGATTTTTGCTGTCGAGAATCCTCAAAGGATTCGTCTCAAGGCGGCGAAGACTCTCTTCATCGAGGGCATCGAGATGAAGCCTAAAGTAACCCACCAAGCGCTCCCGGTAGCGAGACCGTTCCTCGTTGGTCCCGAGGGAGTTGATCTCGAGGCGAAGCTTTTGATCGATCCCCAAGTCACGCCACAAGCGGTAAGACAATAAAATCAGCTCGGCATCAATATCAGGCCCGGCCATGCCATAAGCTTCAACGCCCAATTGATGAAACTGCCGATAGCGCCCTTTCTGTGGGCGCTCATGTCTAAACATTGGGCCCATATACCAAAGCCTTTGGGTCTGATGGTACAGCAGTCCATGTTCAAGACAGGCCCTAAGGCATCCCGCGGTTCCTTCAGGCCGGAGGGTCAAAGAATCGCCATTGCGATCCAAAAAGGTATACATTTCCTTCTCAACGATATCGGTGACTTCGCCAATGGATCGCTTGAAAAGCTCGGTCTTTTCGACGATGGGCAGCCGAATTTCTTGGTAGCCATAAGCGCCCATGACGCGCCTCAAAAGGCTCTCGACAAACTGCCAGCGGGGTGTCTGCGTCGGCAGGATATCGTGCATCCCCCGGATCGCCTGAATTTTTTCACTCATATGGATGATGGCTCGATCTTCAGCAAAGAGACCCCATGAGGGGTCTTGTTGGATTATCCGGCGCTTAACCGAATGGTTCTCCGGGTTTTATCCGTGACCTGGCCCACCAACTGACCACAGGCCGCATCAATATCATCACCCCGGGTTTTGCGGATGGTCGTCACCAAGCCCGCGGCCTGCAAGATATCGCTGAACCTTTGAATGGTCTCGCGCGCCGAACAGCGATAATCAGATCCTGGGAAGGGATTGAAAGGAATCAGGTTGACCTTGGAGCGGAGCTGACTTAACACGCGCACCAGCTGACGGGCATGTAAAGGGGAATCATTGATGCCATCCAGCATCACGTATTCAATGGTGACCTTACGGCGAGGGTCCTGGCCGATGTAGCGCCTACAGGCGGCCAACAGCTGCTGAATGGGATATTTCCGGTTGATGGGAACCAGCTCATCCCGGAGCGCATCGGTCGGGGCATGCAATGACACCGCAAGACTCACATCGACGACATCTGCCAGCCGCTCGAGGGCGGGAACAACACCTGACGTGCTGAGCGTCACCCTGCGCTTTGAAAGCCCGTAGGCATGATCATCGAGCATCAGGTTGATCGCCGCCACCACATTATTGAAATTGAGCAACGGCTCACCCATACCCATGAGCACCACGTTGGTCACCGCACCCACCCCCAGCTCACGCTGGGCCACCCAGAGCTGGCCGATAATCTCGGCAGCGGTCAGATTTCGATTAAAGCCCTGCTGTGCCGTTGAACAGAACGTGCATTCGAGGGCGCAGCCCACCTGGGATGAGATACACAGTGTGCCGCGACTCTCCTCCGGAATAAAGACGGTTTCAACCTGATTCTCGGCATCGGTCTTCATCACCCATTTACAGGTCCCATCCTTTGAGCGCTGCTCACGGACTATGACCGGCGGGGCAATCTCGCAGTCCGCCTCAAGGGCAACCCTCAACGCCTTACTGAGATTAGACATCTGATCAAAGTCAGCGATTCCGCGCTGGTGAATCCACTGCAGCAGCTGAGCGGCCCGAAAAGGCCTTTCCGAGCGCTCGACACAGAAGGCCTCCAGGGCCTTGAGGTCGAGCCCTAGGAGATTGACTTTTGCCCCGAGATTAGCGGGTTCTGGCGCAGAGTTCATTCGGCTGAAAGAAAAACGCGATTTCCTGTGCGGCCGCTTCAGCGCTGTCAGAGCCATGGACCGCATTTTCGTCAATGCTGTCGGCAAAATCAGCGCGAATCGTTCCAGGGGCCGCATCCTTCGGATTGGTGGCGCCCATGACATCACGATGCTGACTGATGGCGCCCTCACCTTCAAGGACCTGGATCATCACCGGACCTGAAATCATAAAGGTCACAAGGTCGTTGAAAAAGGGTCGTTGCTGGTGAACCGCGTAGAAGGCCTCGGCTTGCTCGCGGCTGAGGTGCGCCATTTTAGCGGCTACGATGCGAAGACCCGCCTGTTCAAAGCGGCTGTAGATTTCGCCAATGACATTCTTAGCAACGGCATCCGGCTTAATGATAGAAATGGTACGTTCGATCGCCATGATAACTCCTGATGGGCTGTATTCTGGCCGCATAAAAAAACGGTCGGCCAAAAGAAAACCGCCCACTCGGGGCGGGGGTTAACCTGTGGATAATACAGGAAAAGCCCGCCGATAGTCATCTTCAAGCCGTTTAAGAAACGGCAAAACTTTCGCCACACCCGCAGTTGGCGGTCACGTTGGGGTTATCAAAGCGAAACGCCTCACTGATCCCTTCTCGCCGATAATCGACGGTCATTCCGCTCAGAAAGGACAAGGACCCAGCATCGACCACCACCTTGACACCATGCTGCTCAAAAACCTCATCTTCCACGTGAAGATCATCCGCGTAATCAATCACATAAGCATAACCGGTGCACCCTGATTTCTTGATTCCCAAGCGAAGACCAATCCCGGTTCCTCGCTTCAATAACTGGGCGGCCACCTGCCGGGCCGCCGCTTCGGTCAATTGGATTGCCATATAAAGATGCCTCCTACTCATTAAGACGCGTTAAATCCTTGAGTGCTTCGATCAATTGATCGACCTCCTCTTGGGTATTGGAGACCCCAAGACTCACCCGGATCGCCCCCTTTGCCAAGGTCTCATCAACCCCCATCGCAAGAAGGACGGGACTCGGGGCACCGCCGCCACTCTGACAGGCAGAGCCACTTGATACACAAAACCCACGCTGATCGAGGAGCATGACCAGTGCTTCGCCATCAAACCCTTGAACACTGAATTGAACCGTGTTCGGGAGTCGCAGCGCCTCTTTGGCAAAGATCGTCACGGCATCGAGCGCTAAAAGCCCGGCCTCGAGACGCAGCCTTAGACCGAGGACGTGGGCTTGTCGAGACGCCAGCTCCAAGCGGGCGAATCGGGCGGCCTGACCAAAACCTACAATCCCCGCCACATGTTCAGTGCCTGGCCGAAAGCCCGACTCCTGACCACCCCCGCCCATCATCGGCGTCAAAGTGACTTCAGGAGCGACGATCAAGGCGCCAACCCCTTTGGGCCCATAGAGCTTGTGCGCGGAAAGGGCGAGCGTGTGAGCCCCCATCGCGCCGAAATCGAGCGGGATCTTCCCCGCCCCCTGCACGGCATCGACGTGCAGCCAGCCCCCCGCGTCTTGCACCTTTCTCGCCAACGGGGCGATCGACTCGATCACCCCGGTTTCATGATTAGCCAGCATCAAGGTCGCCGCGAGGGGCCTTTTTTGGTCATCCTCGAAAGACACCCGAAAATCATGCTCCCCTGAAGGCTTGAGCGGCAGCGCCTTTAGGGTCCAGCCTTGTCGTTCTAACACACGGAGAGGGGCCATCACCGAGGAGTGCTCCGTGCTCCCGTGGAACCATATACCCGGCGTGGAGCCAGCGGCGAGACCAAGAAGCGCCAGATGATTGGATTCCGTAGCGCCACTGGTAAAGAGGACTTGAGAAGGCTTCACCGCCACCAGCTGGGCCACCTCCAAACGGGCATTATCCAGCGCCGTTCTTGCGAGCCGACCGAGCCGGTAAAGGGCAGATGGGTTTCCGTAGAAGCCGCGAAGATAGGGCAGCATCGCGTCGAGTACCCGGTCATCCAGGGGCGTCGTGGCATTATGATCCAGATAGATCATTGGCCATCCACGTTCAGAGTCGCGCACCTCGCTGCAGAGGACGCTCTAAAGACACCATCACCACCTCCCGATCCTGACGCTCGGCTACCGCCCGAAAACCGGAACGCCCAAGAACATCCGCGAGGCTGATGGAGTCGAGATATTCACGAATCTGATCACTGAGGCCCATCCAAAGATCATGGGTCAAACAGGGTTGGTCATTTTGGCAGTTGGCTTCGCCGCCGCAGCGGGTCGAATCGATCGTCTCATCCACCGCCGCAATAATCTCCGCAATGGTGATTGCAGCAGCCCCGCGGCAGAGCTGGTAGCCACCACCGGGGCCTCGAACGCCTTCAACCATTCCCGAGCGACGCAGGCGAGCAAACAGCTGCTCAAGATACGACAGGGATATTTCTTGACGCTTAGCAATATCGGTCAGCGTCACCGGTTTTTTTTCGCCGTGATAAGCGAGGTCGAGCATCGCCGTAACCGCATAGCGTCCTTTCGTCGTCAACCGCACGGCACATCTCCATCAACATGAAAGGCAGAATCTGGGGTTGAGATTCACATATCCTAGGAAAATAGTCAATTATTCGAGATCCTTAGAAGCGCTCGCCTTGCCCTGCCTTTTGAAGACCTTCAGGGAACCACGTATCATGGGTTCCATGCTCACCCCAAGTCATCCTCACCTTCGAAGGATCTGCGTCTTCTGCGGCGCCAGCCATGGTCGCCTTCCGGCCTACGGTGAGATCGCCAGCCGTCTCGGGGAGACCCTGGCCCATCAAGGCATCGAACTCGTCTATGGGGGGGGCAATGTCGGCCTGATGGGTGTCATCGCCGACGCCTGCCTTAGGGCCGGCGGTCACGTCACGGGCATCATTCCTAAGAGCCTGCTCGGCCGGGAAATCGATGGGGAGCGGGTCGAGCATCGAGGCATCACCCAGCTTGAAGTGGTGGACTCTATGCACACCCGGAAGGCACGAATGGCCGCGTTGGCCGATGGCTTCATTGCCCTGCCAGGCGGCCTTGGAACGCTCGAGGAGCTCTTTGAAATCTTGACCTGGGCTCAGCTCGGCTTTCATCAAAAACCCATCGGGCTCCTCAACACCCAAGGCTACTTTGATCCGCTCCTCACCCTCCTCCAGAATGCCCTTGAGGAACAGTTTATTCGGCGTGAAAACCTAGCGCTGCTGCTCCATGAAAAAGAGCCCGAAGCCCTCCTCCTCAATATGAAGGCTTACCAACCACCGCTTCACAGAACCTGGATCGATCACGCAGAAGAACTGTGAACACCTCTCGCTCTTTGAAGAAAGGCGCCGCCAAGCGGGCGATGACTTCCCTTGGAGGCCGCTCCTGAGTCAGCAATTGCTTCGATCGACGGCCGTGGTCGCAGGATTCACCTTGCTTTCACGCCTCTTAGGTTTTTTTAGGGATCTGGTGATCGCCAGCTTTTTTGGCGCCAATGGCGGCACCGATGCATTCTTCGTCGCCTTCAAGATTCCCAATTTCTTAAGGCGGCTTTTCGCTGAAGGCGCCTTTTCGCAGGCCTTCGTTCCGGTCCTCAGCCAAACGCGCGAAACCGCCCATCGCGAGGATCTTCAACTCTTTGTCAATCGGATCACCGGGAGCTTTGCTCTCGTCTTGGTGGTCTTGACGGGATTCGGACTCCTCTTGAGCCCTTTTCTGGTCTGGCTCTTTGCCCCAGGCTTCAGGGACCATCCCGATCAATTTGCCCTGACCCAGGAACTCCTCGAGATGACCTTCCCCTATCTCTTCTTTATCGCCCTCACCGCCCTCGCCGGCGGCCTTCTCAACACCTTTGGCTTTTTCGCACTCCCAGCGTTCACCCCAGCCCTCCTCAATGGCGCCATGATTGGAGCCGCGCTGTGGCTCGCCCCGCGGATGGATCAACCCATTCTGGCGCTCGGCATCGGCGTTTTCCTGGGCGGCGCCTTGCAGCTTCTGATCCAAATCCCAGCGCTTATAAAGATCGGTCTTCTTGATTGGCCGCGCATCGATTTCAAAGATCCAGGGGTTCGTCGCGTCATCAAGCTGATGACCCCCGCCTTATTTGGGGCCTCCGTCAGCCAACTCAATCTGCTGATCAATACTTTTTTGGCCTCACTCCTGGCCACAGGCAGCATCTCTTGGCTTTACTACTCAGATCGTTTGGTAGAATTCCCACTGGGTATTTTTGGGGTCGGCCTAGGGACCGCGATCCTGCCCCACCTCGCGAAGAAACAATCTGCCGGTGACCTTAAAAGCTTCTCGACCTCACTTGATTGGGCCTTGCGCTGGTGGGCCCTGATCGGGACACCCGCGACCCTCGCCTTGATTATTTTGGCGGAACCGCTCATGTTTAGTCTGTTTCAGCATGATCAGTTCACCCCCGAAGATGCCCGCATGGGGGCGCGCAGCCTCATGGCCTACGGACTCGGTCTGATGGGATTTTTAGGCGTAAAAATCATGGTGCCCGCCTTCAGTGCCCAGGAAGACCTTAAAACGCCGGCGCTCATCGGGAGCTACTGCATGGCGATCAATTTAATATTGAGTATCAGTCTCGCCTTTTGGGTCGCCCCACCAGGATGGGGCCATGCGGGGCTTGCGCTCTCGGCCTCTCTCGCAGCCACCGCCAACGCGGCGTTCCTTGCCGTGGTGTTGATTCGGCGCGGGACCTATCGGCCCGCCGGTCGCTGGGGCCTCTTTGGCTGGCGCCTCTTGGCCGCAAACCTCCTGATGGCCCTCTTCCTCATCACGCAGAGCCGCCATCTCGACTGGTCCGCCGCCAGCGGCAGCGACCGTTTGATCACGCTGTTCTTGAGTGTGAGCGGAGGCCTCGGCGTCTTTTTTCTCACCCTACTGGCCTTGGGCCTTAGACCCCGCCATCTTCTTATCAGTGAAGGCTAGAGACCCCTAATGAAACTGGCTCTTGGACTTCAATCACAACACCTCCCAAGCCAAGGCTGCGTAGCCACCATTGGTAATTTTGATGGCGTCCACCTGGGCCATCGGGCGGTCATCGAGCGACTCCGAAGCGAAGGCGAACGCCTTAACCTTCCCGTCTGTGTCGTCATTTTTGAACCGCAACCCAGGGAATTCTTTGATCCAGAGCAGGCTCCACCGAGGCTGATGCGGCTCCGCGAAAAAGTGGATCGATTATCAGAACTTCCGGTCGATCACCTGCTGATCCTTAGATTCAATCAGGCCCTCGCGCAAATGAGCCCGGAGGCCTTCATCAAAACCATCCTGGTGGACGCCTTGACCCTCCGTTACCTCGTCATTGGTGATGATTTCCGTTTCGGCCGTCAGCGCGCAGGGGACTTTAACCGTCTCCTCACTGCGGGGTCACAGCATGGCTTTGAGGTGGTCGACACGGCCTCCGTCATGGTGGAGGGTGAAAGGGTCAGCAGCACCTTGATTCGGGAAGCCCTGATCCAGGGACAACTGGAGCGAGCGGCACGGCTCCTCGGCAAACCCTATGAAGTTTGCGGTCGGGTCATCCACGGCCAAAAACGCGGCCGCACCATCGGATTTCCAACCGCCAACCTCTTGTTGCAGCGCAAAAACACTCCAGTCCATGGGGTGTTTGCCGTTACAATGCGCGGTTTAGGGGAGCCCCCGATACCGGGGGTTGCCAACGTGGGCGTCCGGCCAACCGTGACCGGCAGTGAGACGATCCTGCTTGAAACCCACCTCCTTGATTTCAAGGGTGACCTCTACGGCAAACGCGTCGAGGTTGAATTTCATTCGAAGCTGCGCGAGGAACGCCGCTTCAAAGACCTTCTGGCGCTTAAGGCCCAGATTGAACTGGATATCATCGCCGCGCGCGCCTTTTTCGCCGGCGTCACGAATCACCCGAGCGTTTAGATCATGACTGCCGATTACAAAGCCACGCTGAATCTTCCTGCCACTGATTTCCCCATGAAGGGCAATTTGCCTCAACGGGAACCTCAGCAACTGACTCAGTGGCAGTCCATGGACCTTTATGGAAAAATCCGCAAGGCCCGAAAGGGACAGCCCCTTTTTGTGCTCCACGATGGCCCCCCCTACGCGAATGGCGAAATTCATATCGGCCATGCGGTCAACAAGGTCCTTAAAGATTTCATCGTCAAGAGCAAGAATCTTCAGGGCTTTGACGCCCCCTTTGTCCCCGGCTGGGACTGTCACGGTCTGCCGATTGAATTGATGGTCGAAAAGAAGATCGGTAAGGCCGGAGTGAAGGTCGAACCCGCCGCCTTCAGAACAGCCTGCCGCGAGTATGCGGGCCAGCAGGTGGAGACCCAACGTGAGGAATTTATCCGCTTAGGGGTCCTTGGCGACTGGCAGCAGCCTTACCTGACGATGGATTTTGCCTTCGAGGCCGATATCGTTCGAGCCCTTGGAAAAATAAACGCCCAAGGGCACCTGGTCAAGGGCGCCAAACCGGTTCACTGGTGCACCGACTGCGGTTCTGCGCTGGCTGAAGCCGAGGTTGAATACGAGAACAAGCACTCCCCAGCCATTGATGTCCGCTTCCCTGTCGTCAGCGAGGAAACCCTGCTGTCGAGGTTTCCAACACCCCCATCAGATCCCGGCCAGGGACCGATCGCCATCGTGATCTGGACCACCACCCCCTGGACCCTCCCTGCGAATCAGGCCGTGGCTCTCGGTCCTGAGATTGAATATGTCTTGATCGAGTGCCCTTTAAATCATGAACGCCTGATCGTCGCCGATGGCCTCCTCGGGGAGGTTCTTTCACGCTGGGAGATCAGCGACTACCGCGTGATAGCAAGGGCTTTAGGTTCAGCGCTTGAAGGGGTGCGACTCCAGCATCCTTTTGACCTCAGGGAGGTCCCGGTCATTGTCGGCGACCATGTGACGCTCGATGCCGGCACCGGCGCTGTCCATACCGCGCCGGGACATGGTCAGGAAGACTATGTCGTGGGCATGCGTTACCAACTACCTGTCGAAAACCCGGTCGGGGATGATGGTAAATTCCTCCCCAACACCCCGCTCTTTGCGGGCGAACATGTCATGAGCGTCCATCCCCATGTCATTGACGTCCTCAAGCAGCACGGCCATCTGGTTCACGCGGCCCGCGTTGAGCACAGCTACCCCCATTGCTGGCGCCACAAGACCCCCGTGATCTTTCGAGCGACACCCCAGTGGTTCATCTCGATGGACGCAGAAGGCCTTCGCGAGAAGGCTCTCGGCGAAATTCAGCGGGTTCACTGGATCCCGGATTGGGGACAAGCACGCATTGAGAACATGGTCGGCCATCGGCCCGACTGGTGCGTGTCCCGTCAGCGCAACTGGGGGGTTCCGATTACCCTCTTCGTCCACCGCGAAACCAATGAACCCCACCCACAGACGGCCGAGCTCATCGAAGCCGTTGCGAAGCGCATCGAAACCCGCGGCATCGAAGCCTGGTTCGACCTCCATCCCAGCGACCTTTTAGGCGAGGACGCTCAGGAGTATAAAAAAATCACCGATACCCTCGATGTCTGGTTCGATTCAGGGGTCACCCATTTTGGTGTCCTTCAACGGAGGCCAGAACTTCATTTTCCGGCGGATCTCTACCTTGAAGGCTCAGACCAACACCGCGGCTGGTTCCAATCATCCCTTTTGACATCGGTGGCGATTGGCGACGTCGCGCCCTATCGCGAGGTATTGACCCATGGCTTCGTCGTCGATGCCGACGGCAAGAAAATGTCAAAGTCGAAGGGCAACGTGGTCGCCCCCCAAAAGGTCATGCAGAACCTTGGCGCCGATGTTCTGAGACTCTGGGTGGCTGCCACCGATTACCGGCAGGAAATGCATGTCTCCGATGAAATCCTCAAGCGGACAGCCGATGTTTACCGACGCCTTAGAAATACGGCCCGCTACCTGTTGGCGAATCTCGAAGGCTTTGTTCCAGACCGCGATCTCGTGCCCCTCGAGGCTTTGCTGCCGCTCGACCGCTGGGCCGTCGATCGGGCGTTTCAATTACAGGCCGAGGTGATCGAGGCCTATCAGACCTACCAGTTCCATACCGTCTATCAGCGGGTCCATCATTTTTGCTCGGTGGACCTTGGCAGTTTTTATCTCGATATCCTCAAAGATCGCCAGTACACCTCACAAGAAAACAGTCCCTTGCGGCGATCTGGTCAGTCCGCGATGTACCATATGGTCGAGGCCCTGGTTCGCTGGCTGGCGCCGATCTTAAGCTTTACCGCTGAAGAAATCTGGCATCACCTCCCAGGAGACCGAGCTGAATCCGTGTTCCTTGAAACCTGGTACGAAGGACTCGCCCCCATGGATCAGGTCTCCCCCTTCGACCACGCCTTCTGGGAAGACCTTCAGGCGATCAGGGAATCCATTAGTAAAGCCATGGAAGGGCTCCGAAGCCAGGAGGCCATTGGCTCCTCACTCGATGCCGAAGTCCACCTTCATTGCAGCGAGGCGCGCTTTGAAAAGCTGGCGCCTATCGCCGACGATCTTCGTTTCATCTTTATTAATTCAAAGACACACGTCCTAAAGGACACCGGGGCTAGCGGTGGGAGCAGCGACATCGAAGGGCTCCGGATCGCGGTGATGACCTCAATCCACCCCAAATGCATTCGCTGTTGGCAGCACCAGGAGGACGTGGGATCGAACGAGCGTCATCCCGAACTCTGCGGCCGTTGCGTGACCAACATTGAAGGGGCCGGCGAAAGCCGTCTTTTGGGGTAATCAGGATGCTGAAATGGCTCTGGCTCTCGGCTTTGGTTCTGGTGATCGATCAGACCACCAAACGCGTGGTTGATACGACCCTAAGGCTCTATGAATCGATCCCCCTCTTGCCTTCATTTTCTCTCACCTATCTCAGGAATCAAGGCGCTGCCTTCAGTTTTCTCTCAGGGGCTGGGGGCTGGCAACGCTGGTTTTTTATAGGTCTCGCCGTCATCGCGAGTGTCATGATCTGTTTCTGGATCCGGCAAATACCCAACGACCGTAAGCTCGAAGCCAGCGCCTGGGCCTTGGTCCTCGGGGGGGCACTCGGCAACCTCATCGATCGGGTCCTCTATGGCTATGTGATCGATTTCCTGGATGTTTACTATGGCGAGTGGCACTGGCCCGCTTTCAATGTCGCAGACTCCGCCATCACGGTCGGTGTCATCTTCCTGCTGTTAGAGTCTTTAAGATCAAAGCCTACCCGCTGACTTTCATCCAAAAGACACCCTTGAGAGCCGGCGAAAGGGTCGACACTATGAGAATCAAGAATCATCGGCTCGAAGGCATCCGCTTCATCGAGAGCCCCAATCAAGACCAACGACCGCTTGCAGAGGATCTCGACCTCATCGTGATCCACTGCATCAGTCTTCCTCCAGGCCAATTTGGCACCGAGGGAATTATTGAACTCTTCACCAATCGCCTCGATCCCGAGCAGCACCCCTATTATCAAGACATTGTATCGCTGAGGGTTTCAGCGCATGTGGTCATTCGACGGGACGGCGAGGTCATCCAGTTTGTCCCCTTTGATCGACGCGCCTTCCATGCTGGCATCTCTTCTTATCAGGGGCGGCCGGCCTGTAACGATTTTTCCATTGGCATTGAGCTTGAAGGAACCGATGACAGCGGCTACGAGGCGATTCAGTACGATCAGTTGAACCGAGTCATTAAAGCCCTGATCATCACCTACCCGACGCTATCGAGGGATCGGATGGCGGGACATCAGGAGATTGCGCCCGATCGGAAGACCGACCCCGGGCCCTTTTTTGAGTGGCACCGACTTGATCGGGAAAATGGGTAAGCTTTTCAGGAGAGAGGGGATCACTAAAAACCCCTTGATTTACGTCGAAAAAAAAAGCCCCAAGATGGGGCTTTTTCATGCGTATTGTTTAAACTGGGTCATTGTTCTTCCATCGCGGCAGTTAAAACGTTAGTCGTTGTTTCTGTTTTCACGAATGTCCACGGTCGCCACCGCACCAATCAAGACGACAGTTAAAATCAAAATTTCCATCACAGACTCCTCTGGTTATTACACGCAGAATGACTGTAACAGAAAACAATGACCTTTATATTTTACTCATTGTTGCTGATTAGGAAATAGATGGCCCTGCGCCTCCCATCATAAAAAACCCGGGATCACCCGGGTTTTTTATGATGCTCCCAAGGGATGGGAAGCCCTTTTTGAGATCACTCCTGGTGACCGTGCTCCGCTCTCAACCTGAGTAACCGATCTTGTGAGTCCTGATCAAGGACACGAACCGGCACCATCAGCGGCTGTGAGGCCATGCGGTCGATCAAAAGAAATACCACTATCATGAGACTTAGAGATATCAGTTCCATCTGGACCCTCACTGGTTAAGCGGCAAATGCCAGAGATTAAGACGGCGAGCATCAATGAAAAGTTCCCGGTTGCCCGCCCTTACCCCGAGGCGGCCCCTCTCCTTGATCCCCGACCGGCGCACTCCAGGCATCTTCGACCAATAAAGCCACACGAGGACTGGTGAGCGTTTCAAGAAATGAAATCAGCGCCGCGCGCTCTTCAAGGGTCAACTTTAGGGGTTTTATCAAGGGATCTAAGGCCTCATGCTGAACGCCGCCCGCCTGATAAAAATCGATGACCGACGAAAGGGTCGGAAGACTCCCATCATGCATGTAAGGGGCGGTGAGTGTGGCGTTGCGAAGGGATGGGGTTCGATAGGCCCAAAGGTCCTTGGGGTTCTGGGTCCATTCATAGCCGCCAAGATCAGAAGGTGGCGCGCCCGATACCGCGCCCAGTCGCTGAGGATCCATAAGATAGGTCACGCCAGGCGCTACCTGAACGAGGGTTTGATCCGTGCCAAGGCCCATGCTGGCGCGATAGCCAATCCCGGTATTATGGAGCGCATCATCGGTCAAAAAGGCCACACGTTGGTTGATCAGGTGGCAGCCTGAGCATCCCGCCTGCCCCTTGAAAAGAGCAAAGCCTCGTTGGGCCTCAAGACTGATGGCGCCTGCCTCGTGGCCGAAGTACCAGCGATCAAAAGGCGAATCACCCGCCACCAGGGTCCTCTCATACGCTGCCAAAGCCTCCCCCACCGTACTCATATTCGCCGGCTGACCGCCAAAGGCCTTTTCAAAAAGGCCCCGATAGTCAGGAAGATGCTGCAAGGCACCCATGACGGTGCCCACAGAAGGGTTACCCATCTCGTTTGGCGCTAAAAGAGGACCCCAGACCTGCTGTTCGAGGGCTGTCTCCCGCCCATCATGAAAGAGGATCGGCCAGTAGGCCGCATTCAGGAGGGTCGGCGCATTCCGGCGAACAGATCGTCCCTCAAGGCCCACCGCCGTCGCCTGCTCTTGGCTGGTAAATCCCTGCTCGGGGATATGACACATCGCACAGGAGATTGTGTGATTCAGTGACAGACGACGGTCATAAAAGAGTTTCCGCCCCAGCGCGATCTTGTCCCGAGTCAAGGGCTGCTGTGCGGGCACGGGGACCTTCGGAAGCCCAAGCCCTGGGTTCCTTGCAAGAGAAAGAAGATCCTGAGGACGCCCATGCCGCTGACTTAAGGCGGCGGCATGGGTTTCATAATCGAGTGACTCATAGTGCCTCTTATCATCCCCCGCCGCCAAATGGGGAGATACCCCCAATGACGCCGATGGCACTTCCTTCGAAGCCTCCATCAGAAGCGTCTCAAGATCAGCCATGACTAAATCCGGATGGAGCGCTGACGTGCTGTAGATATTCCGTATCGCTCCCTGCTCATCCAACAGGAACAGGCGAAGGGCATGAGAAAATCGCTGCCCCTTCGGGGTCTGTTCAGCGTCCAAGGACTGCCCATAGGCCTTCAAAATCGGCTCAAGGTCTCTCTTTGAAGCGGTGGTCAGAAAATGCCAGTCGGATGCCGCTGCGTTCAACGACTCACCAAAACGCGCCATGACCGCCGGCGTGTCTTTGTCAGGATCAAAACTGAGTGTCACCAGTCTGACGCGGGCCTTGAGGGCTGGATGCTTCAAAAGGGCCGCCTGAACTTGATGCAGAACCATGGTCGCCATCGGGCAACCTCCGGCATCATCACAGCTGGTGTAGATAAAGCTCAAAAGGACCACCCGACCCTTGATCAGGGCAGAGAGCGAGGTGGCCGAACCACTGGATTCAAGGACTTGGCCATCGGCAGCGGACCCCATTACCGGCAAGCGATAGGAACCTGCGGCCGGCGCGGCATAGGGGAGAGGGGACTTCAAAGCTGCCCCTTCTGAGGGATCGGCGGCACGCGCCGAAAGCCCCCAAAGAAGAGGCAGGAACCGACAAAAACCTTTGAGGCTCAAGGTGATTTAGCGAGCGGCTCCACTTGAGGCCTTGCCGCTAGACCCGAATAAAGGGCATGGGCACCAAAACGCATTTGGTGCGGCCGGCCGAGCTTCTCTGCGGTAAAGTCGATACTGAACACCGGCTTCAGCTCCTTGCCATTCCATTCGTAAAGTTTCAGAAACTGTTCATTGTCGGTCCCCTTCTTATCCCAGTTGGCGAGCAGCGAGGACGTGAAATAAAGGCGCTTGCCGTCCCAACTCGAGGACACCATGTTGAGCTGGGCACCGATATGTTTCTGGTAAATTTCAACGGGCTTTTCAGGATGCGTGATATCAAAGGCGTGGGTATTCCCGTCCATGAAGGTATTCACCCACAAGAGCTTATCATCACTGGAGATCGAGAGATCCACCGGAAGCGGAATCAATTTTGGATCCCCAATATCGGCCACATCCTTAGCCTGCCATTCGCCCTTGGCATCCTCCTGAATCAACCAGATCTTTGAAGTGAGGGCCGTCGAGGTGAAGCAGTAGTTATTCGAATCACCCAAGGCGCAACGAATTTCAAGGGGCGCTCCTGGCACATCAAAGACCTTCTTAGGCTTTCGGGTGTGAAGATCCCAGGTCACTACGGTGTTGCCAAAATGCTTCATGGCCTCCGGGTCCTTCAGCATCTTGCCAAAATCCATCATGTAATTGTTCCATCCGGTAAAGGAGGACGTCAGCAGAAGGTTCTTCCGCGGCAGCGCCCGAACATCGTAGTTATACCCATCGGCATACTTTCCCGTTTTGATCGCACCTTGAAGGTCACTGTCGGTGGGCATCCAATGCGTTGCCACGAATTCACCCTCGTTGGTGTATTCGACCATCGCCGTTCTGCCGCCATGATCCTTATTATTTGATAGCCCGGTGATCAGCATGCGGCCGGGGAGCGCATAGAGAGAATGGGGACCCACCACCCCACCGCTGCGGGCGACAAAATCAGTGATGGTCTTCACCCGCTTCGGCTTGAGAGGATCCGACTTGACGTCAAAGACAAAAATCTTGCTGGTATCGAGACCTGACGCCCAGAGATACTCACGGTCGTCAGTAAAGTCTGAATGATGCGCTTCGTTGCGGCCACCGACCGACACCGAATCAATCACCTTGCCGAATCGTTCCGATTTCGGATTGACATCAACGGTGACCAGTTTGTCCTGCTCATCGCCAACCCCCTCGGTGCCAAGGGTCCAAACATAGAGGACGTCTTCTTGTCCTGTTATCTTCTTCATGTAAGGGGACGCACAGGTTTCATCGGCCATCAACGGCGATGCAACCAACCCTTCAACCGCCAGCGCCCACAGCACTCGCTTGAGGGTCTTGAAGATCGGGGCGCTTGATCTATTGAAACGCTTCAGCATGGCTCTGCTCCTGGTGAATTTTTTTATGATGCTTTTGGTTTGATTCTGCGTGCTCAGGGATCATCATGATGCGCTGTAGTGTAATCATGAAAAACCTTTGGCACCATACACCTTGGATCGACGAACACCCAAAGCCAGTCGCCAGAGGCGGCAAGGACCTATAAAATAAGACACCACCAAGACCATGACCCCCAAGCACCTCTAAAGACGTCGAGAACCCAATGATCACCACGGACCTCATAGGGAGCATCGCCGGCACCCTCACGACGATCGCTTTTCTGCCTCAGGTCCTTAAAACCTATCGCTCGCGGTCGGCGAAAGATATTTCCTTGGTGATGTTTTTGCTGTTCAGCTTCGGCGTCTTTCTCTGGCTCCTCTATGGCATCCAAATTCAGGCCATGCCGATCGTGATCTCCAACGCCGTCACCTTGGCGCTGTCTCTCAGTATCCTGATGATGAAATTCTGGTTTGAAAGGAAGATCAAAAGGGGATGACAACCACCCGGTTGGCCCTGGCTCTTCGACTGATCGTCATCGGGTGTCTGATCAGGCCTGCCGCCGCCTTTGGAGGCCCTGGGCCAGATCACATTGAACAGGCGGCACGGCGTCTTCAATCAGAGTGGTCCGAAGTGTTCTACCTCGCCCCACGTCAAACCAAGACGGCTCGCTATCAGGATCTTTTGACAAGGACCCAGACCCTCAAGGCCCAGGTGCCGGATCGCGCCGAACCGTTGATTGTCGAAGCGATCATTCTCTGCACCTACAGTGCATCGGCGCTGGGGCTTGATACCATCGAGCTCCTAGAAAGGTCCCGCGATCTCCTTAAGAAGGCCATTGCCATGGATCCTTTCGCGCTCGAAGGGGCCGCCTATGTGACGCTGGGTAACCTCTACCGCCGACTCCCAGGCTGGCCCCTGCTTTATGGTGATCGCAAGATCGCAAGAGAATATTTCGAATCCGGCGTCAAACGCTATCCCGAGGGGATCGACACCAATTTTTTCTATGGCGACTTTCTCCTTGAGGAAGGCGAGGGACCCCAGGCGATCCCCTATCTTGAGAAAGCGGCGCAGGCGCCCATTCGGGCGACCCTCAGGGTCTCAGATACCCGCCTTAAGGAAGAACTGAAGACGATCTTGAAAGATGCCCGCAACGGCACGACGACCCGATCTGACTTCTTCGGCCTATTTACGCCCTCCTTCAAGGAATAAGGATATGGCTCCGACCGACGCCCACACAGAAGTTATGCCGTCGCTTTCAGACCCTTTGAGGGCTCTCATGGAAGGACGCTGGCAACGCTTCGTGGATCGGGCCGGCAGCGACCGCATTGCGACCCTTGAGGCGCCTCAACGGGCCTCTGCCAAAAGGATCTTGGGGTTCAGCGCCTTTGTCACTGACCAGTGCACCCGAAGACCGGATCTCCTGTTCGATCTCCTCAAGAGCGGTCGCCTATTGAGAGCACCTCACCCCGGTGAATGTGCGGGCTTACTGTCATCGGTTCTATCAGGCGCCACCGATGAAACCAGCCTGATGGCCGCCCTTCGATCCTTCAGAAACCAAGAGATGGTGAGGATCGCCTGGCGGGACATCATCGCCTTTGCGCCGCTTGAAGAGACCCTGAACGACATGACCAGCCTCGCCGAGGCGACCGTCAGGCAATCGCTGGATCAGCTCTTCACGTGGGCCATCGAACGTTACGGCAGCCCTTTGAATGAGCGCGGCGAACCGCAGAACCTGATCGTCCTTGGGATGGGAAAACTCGGCGCTTTTGAACTCAACTTTTCCTCCGACATCGACCTCATCTTTGCCTTTCGCTGCAATGGATCGCTCGATGACCGAAAGGAAACCAGCTATGGAGAGTTTTACACCCGACTCGCACAACGCCTGGTCAAAGTGCTGGATACCCCAACCGAAGACGGCTTTGTCTTCAGAGTCGATACGCGCCTTAGGCCCTTTGGCGATTCTGGACCCTTGGTGATGAGCTTTGAAGCCTTAGAGGCCTACTACCAAAGTCAGGCTCGGGAATGGGAGCGTTATGCCATGGTCAAGGCCAGGACTATTGCCGGCGACCTTGAGGGTGGACAGGGTCTTGAAGCCTTCTTGAAACCGTTTGTTTACCGCCGCTACCTGGATTTTCGGGCGTTAGGAGAGCTCCGGGACATCAAGGCCAAGATCAGCCAGGAACTTCGCCGGAAAGACCTAAAAGACAACATTAAACTCGGCCCTGGAGGGATTCGCGAAATCGAATTCATCGCGCAGGCTTTTCAATTGATCCGCGGCGGCCAGATCAAAAGCCTCCAGCAGCGGGAGGTCCTGAGGGTTTTGCGCGAGCTTGGAAGACTCGGCCTTCTCAGCCAGGAGGTGGTCGATACCCTGATGAACGCCTATGCGACCCTTCGGCGGGTCGAAAATCGGCTGCAGCAGCGCGCAGACGAACAAACCCACGCCCTCCCCGAAAATGACCTGGACCGGGAAGCCTTGGCGGTGGTGCTCGGAGAGGCTGACTTTGAAACCTTCAAGAGGTCACTGGATACGACGCGAGAGGCCGTCCATCTTATTTTCATGGAGGTCATCGGGGAAACCCAAGACCCTCATAGCCCCGATCTTCTGGGAGCCCTCAAGGACGAACTGACCCCATCACTCCTGGCCTTAGGCTTGAAGCCCATAGAGGCGATCGCCGAACGCCTGATGTCCTTTGGGCGCCGGCCGATCATTAAGAAACTCCTCCCTGGCGGCCAACAAGAACTTCGGCGCTTGTTACCCGAACTGCTCAGAGCCGTTGCCGCAACGTCCGATCCAGAAGTCACGCTGGAGCGGGTCCTCGAGGTCATCGAGGCCATCGCTGGTCGCACCGTTTATCTGAGTCTCCTCGCTGAAAATCAGCCCGCAAGACACCATCTGGTTCAGCTGGTGGCGGCAAGTCCCTGGATCAGTCGGGAGATCTCAAAACACCCCTTCTTGCTGGATGAATTGCTCGATCCAAGGACCTTTCTAAAGCCACTGACCCCGGCAGAACTGCAGCAGGATCTCCACCGAAAAATTGAGGACATTGATCCACAAGACATCGAAGCGCTGATGCGGGTCCTTCGGGAATTTAAGCAGGCGCATGTTCTTCGAGTGGCCGCCGCGGATCTTTTTGGCCTGTTACCGCTGATGGTGGTCAGCGACGACTTAACCCTGATCGCGGAAGTTCTTCTTGAGCGTTGCCTCACCGAAGCCTTCAACAGCACCGTTCATCAGGTCGGTCTCCCCATGGGCGCCAACACGATCTTCGATGCCGGCTTCGGCGTCATTGCCTACGGCAAGCTCGGTGGCCTTGAACTGGGTTATGGCTCTGATCTTGATCTTGTCTTTCTCTATCAAGGCGATGGACTTTCAATGACACAAGGTGAAAACCCCAAAAGTCTCGCCGAATTTTTTGCCCGTCTAGCCAAGCGCATCATTCATCTTGTCGCCACCAACACCCCGTCAGGAATTCTCTATGAGACCGATCTGAGGCTCCGCCCCTCGGGACACTCAGGCCTTCTGGTGAGTCGCCTTGAAGCCTTCGAATGCTACCAGATGGACACGGCCTGGACATGGGAACAGCAAGCCCTGGTCAAGGCTCGCTTCATTGGTGGCGACCCCTCGGTGAGAGCGACCTTTGAACGCATCCGGCAAACATCCTTAAGGCGCCCACGGCACATCGATCCCCTGAAGGAGGAGATCAGGACGATGCGGGAAAAAATGCGCGCATCCCTCAGCCCCCATGATCCCCTCCGCTTTCATCTAAAGCACGATGCCGGCGGTATCGTGGATATCGAGTTTCTTGTACAATTTGGCGTCTTATCTAAGGCCCACTTGGATCCGAATCTGACCGAATGGACGGATGTAGTCCGCCTTCTGGAGTGTCTCGCGGCATCAGAATTCCTGAGCCACGAGGACGCCGATTTCCTGAAGGAGACCTATTGCACCTACCGAGGTCGCGCGCATCGCTTGGCGTTAGAGGATGTGCCCGCCTCCGTCCCGGCCACCGAATATAGGGCGCTTCGCGATCGCGTGATGGGCCTTTGGCAAACCCTGATCGGCTAATGGCCCATTGAATGTTTGAGCCCTATCCAAAGCGATAGGCCGACGAAACCCTGGCCCCAATCTGAATGCGGAGAACGATTATGTCGATGGACGACAAAGACGGCGTCATCTGGCTTGACGGTGAATGGCTGCCCTGGCGCGAGGCTAAGGTGCATGTGCTCACCCACACGCTGCACTATGGCTGTGGGGTTTTCGAAGGCCTGAGGGCTTACCAGACGGCCAAGGGTCCCGCCATTTTTCGATTGAGGGACCATACGGATCGGCTGTTTCGTTCCGCCCACATCATGAAAATGGAGATTCCTTTTGACAAGGACACGCTGGACCAGGCGCATTGCGAAGCCATCAGCCGGAATCAGCTCAAGAGCGCCTACATTCGCCCGATGGCCTTTTTCGGCGCCGAAGCGATGGGACTTCATGCGAAAGGCATCAAAACCCACATGATGATCGCCGCCTGGGAATGGGGCAGTTATCTCGGTGAAGAAAATATGGCCCGAGGCATCAAGGTCAGAACCTCCTCCTACACCCGCAATCATGTCAATAGCCAGATGTGTAAGGCGAAGGCGAACGGCAATTACGTCAATTCGATTCTGGCGGTTCGTGAGGCGATCGAATGCGGCTGCGATGAAGCCCTCCTTCTGGATCATGAAGGCTATGTGGCTGAAGGCAGCGGTGAAAACATCTTCATCGTGCGTAAAGGCAAGCTCTATACCCCGGACCTCACCAGTGCTCTTGAGGGGATTACCCGCGAAACGATCTTTACCATCGCCCACGAACAGGGTCTTGAGGTCATCGAAAAGCGGATCACCCGAGATGAGGTCTATGTCGCCGATGAGGCGTTCTTCACCGGTTCGGCGGCCGAAGTCACGCCCATCCGGGAGCTCGATGGTCGCAAGATCGGGGCCGGTGGGCGGGGGCCTCTCACCGAAAAACTTCAGAGTCTCTACTTCGATTATGTCTACGGCCGACGGGATGACCACGCCGAGTGGCTCACCTTGACCCAGCGGACGAGCACCGCGTAGCGTATTCCTCTCAGCTTGAAGCCCATGATGGGTTGTTTAATTCGGAGGCCTCCCCCATGACCCAACGATTCTGCGCGCTCTCTATCCTGACAGGCGCCCTCATGGGATTGTCAGCCTGTAGCAGCCCCTCCCTAAAGGTCATCCGGGAGATCGACCCCAAGACCGACTTCTCCAAGATCGGAAGCTTCGGTTTTGACCCCCACGCCGGCTCGGTAGATTCCGCTGCCGCAGAAAAGACCCGGGAACGTCTTCAGCTCGATCAATTGATCATGGGGCACGTTTCTCTCCAACTCAAAGCGCGGGGCCTCCGTCAGGATGAACTTCATCCCGACATGACGGTGGCCTGGTCCTTTGGTGAGTGGACCGTCGACAGCCACAAGATCCCCAATGGCGGTTACGGAAGCCAAGGGATCATGTTTCCAGGCGCTCATGGCTCCTTAATACCCAAAGGCTCCGATGGCCGAGCGGCGCCCCCGTCAGTGGACCCCTACTCCAGTGAGCATGAGGAAGCACGGCTCGACATTCGACTGATGGATCCCAAGACATCAAAAGTCATCTGGCACGCTCAGGTTACCGATGATAAGGACTTTGGCTACTTCAGATCAGCACAGAGCGACCGGATTGGCCAGGCGATCGATACCCTCCTTGAGGGATTCCCGACGCACGGGACGATGGCCCCGACCACCCCGTGATGTCGCCTATTGAAATAGGAAGAACCCGCCCACAGATTGGCCGTATGGTTTGACTTGGGTGACTCACCTTGCCTTGAAGCCCGGGTTTAAACCATCATCTCCCACTCTGTAAGGACCCGGTATGTTGAAACAGACGATCTTTCTCTTGATGATGGCCGCCATGGCCACCTCAACCCCGGCGGCTGCAGCGTTGCCGCTGGCCCTCGAGGGCCAGACACTCCCAAGCCTTTCACCGATGTTAAAGCGGATCATGCCGGGTGTTGTCAACATCTCGACCAAGACCCAGATCCAGCAAGCAGAGCATCCCTTGATGCGGGATCCGGTGTTCCGGCATTTCTTTAATGTTCCCAATATGCCGAGCCAGCGAGAAAGTTCGAGCCTTGGCTCCGGCGTGATTGTCGATGCCAAACGCGGTTACGTTATGACCAATAATCATGTCATCGACAAAGCCGATGAAATCACGGTCACCCTCAATGATGGTCGAAAACTCAAAGCCAAACTGGTGGGAGCGGACAAAGAATCCGATATCGCCGTGATCCAGGTCCCAGGGGACCATCTGACGGCGTTACCCATCGCCAATTCTGATCAACTAGAGGTCGGCGATTTCGTGGTGGCGGTCGGCAACCCCTTTGGCCTTGGCCAAACCGTGACCTCCGGGATCGTCAGCGCTCTCGGCCGCTCAGGACTTGGCATCGAAGGCTACGAGGATTTTATTCAAACCGATGCGTCCATTAATCCTGGCAACTCAGGGGGCGCGCTGGTTGACCTTCATGGCCAACTGGCTGGAATCAATACCGCCATCCTCGCGCCCAATGGCGGTAATGTCGGCATTGGCTTCGCCATTCCCGTCAACATGGCGATGAGTATCATGAATACCTTGGTCACCCATGGCGAGGTCAAGCGCGGTCTCCTCGGTGTCACGGTGCAGGATCTGACCCATGAGCTGGTCGATGCCTTCAAACTGAATCAGACCCAAGGAGCTGTCATTACCAGCGTTAAGCCCGGCTCCCCCGCTGAGTCGGCGGATCTTGAGGCAGGCGATGTTGTCCTCACCATCAACGGCAAGAAGGTCAAGAACAGTGCCGATGTTCGCAACATCATTGGCTTAGCCCAAATTGGGGATACCGTCGAGGTCGAAGTCATCCATCATGGTTCGACGGTGATCCGGGAAGCGACCGTGGCCGCCCCAAGGATCATTGAATCGGATGGTGCAACCCTCCATCCAAAGCTCGCTGGCCTCAAGCTCCGCGATGTCCAAGACCCCAACGGCGGTGCCGGGGTCCTCATTGACCAGATGAATACCGCCTCTTATGCCTACCAAGTCGGCTTAAAGCCCGGCGATGTGATCGTGGCTGCCAACCGGAAACCCACCGAGTCGACAAAGGATTTGCAGCATGCCGTCAAGGGCACCCGCGAGATCCTGTTGAATGTCATGCGGGGCCAACAGGGCCTCATCGTCGTCCTTCGCTAGAGCTTGCGCCCTTGCTCAAAGGCTTGGGCCAACGTGACAGAAGAAGGCCTTCAGGTAATCGGTCTCAGGGATCGCGGGGTGGATGGGATGATCCCTCGCCTGTCCTCCCCGCGCTATAAGGACCAGATGGCGATCAAGATGGCGGGATGCAGCCCTTAAGAGATCTTGAAGCTGTTCTCTCGACAGATGGAACGAGCACGAGGCAGAAACCAGGAGCCCCCCCGGGCTTAGAAGCTGAAGCGCCATCTGATTCAGGCGACGATAGGCTTCAAAACCCTTCGGGTGATCCTTCTTACGCTTAATGAAGGCGGGTGGATCAAGGATGATGACATCGAAGTGATCGCGTGATTCCCGGGCCGCCTTGAGAAAATCAAAAACATCCATCTGGTGGACCTTCAAGCGATCCGAAACCCCGTTGAGTAAGGCATTTTGAAGGGCTAATTCAAGTGCTTGAGCCGACGCATCGACACAATCAACAGAGCGGGCGCCCTGAAGTGCTGCCGGTATCGCCCAAGCACCGGTGTAGGAAAAAAGATCGAGCACCCGCTTTCCCGCCACCATAGCCGAGAGCAGTGCCCGATTATCTCGGTGATCGAAAAACCAGCCCGTCTTCTGCCCCGCCAAGGGATCCATCAGGAAACGTGCGCCGTTTTCCTCAATCTCGATCGATTCAGCCACCGAACCCATCACCACCTCGGTATGCGGCTCAAGACCTTCAAGCGACCTCAGACTGGAGGTATTTCGAAGGATGATGGCCCGAGGTGATAAAGACGCCTCCAAGGCTTTGAAGATCCATGGCTGGAGGCGCTCCATGCCGGCCGTATTGGTCTGGATCACAACCACATCGCCAAAACGATCGACAATGAGACCCGGTAGCCCATCACTTTCACCAAAGATCAGCCGGTAAAAAGGCCGTCCGTAACACCCCTCACGCAGCCTAAGCGCTCGTTCGAAGCGCTTCTGGAAGAACCCCTGATCAATCGCTTCATGGGGATCCCGCGTCAAAAGGCGACCTGCAATCAGGGAGTCAGCATGCGTGGTGATCACCCCGAGCGCCTCGCCCCGGGCATTCTCAAGCAAGGCCAACGTGCCGCGTTCTAACCCCTTAAGGGGCGTTGCTGCAACATCCACCTCGTTACTAAAAACCCATAGGTGCCCGCCGCGCAGCCGGCGATCTTCATTCTTCTTGAGGCGTAGCAAGGGGTAATCAGTCATGGGAATCCCGTCGGTGGTTGGTAAGCGCTGAATCGTGATGCATTCTAACCGCCGGCACTCAAGATCAACGCCAACAGGAGCTGATGAGGTAGAATAGAGTCTTTTAAGCCCCCTCCTTGGACGAAAGCAAGTGGAACACTTTCACGGCACGACGATAGTCTGTGTCCGCCGGGGCCCTCAAGTGGTCATCGGCGGGGATGGTCAGGTCACTCTCGGCAATACCATCATGAAAGGCAATGCCCGTAAAGTCAGGCGGCTGTACCATGGCCGCGTCCTTGCGGGTTTTGCAGGCGCTACCGCCGATGCCTTTACCCTGTTCGAGCGCTTTGAGGGAGAACTTGAAAAACAGCGCGGCAACCTCACCCGGGCGGCGGTAGAGCTGGTCAAGGACTGGCGGACCAACCGGATGCTCCAACGCCTTGAAGCACTGCTCGCTGTTGCCGACGACAAGGTCTCCCTGATCATCTCGGGAAACGGCGATGTCATCGAACCAGAGAATGGCTTGATTGCCATTGGTTCCGGCGGGCCGTTTGCCCAGTCGGCAGCACGGGCACTGCTTGAGAATACTGATCTTGATGCGCGCCAGATCGTTGAACGCTCCCTCGCGATTGCCGCGGACATCTGTATCTATACCAACCACCATCGCACCATCGAAGAACTGACGTCGACACCAGACGTCGAACCCGCATGACGGACCTGACCCCCATCGAGATTGTCGAGGAACTCGACAAGCACATTATTGGCCAAGCCGATGCCAAGCGGGCCGTGGCGATTGCGCTCAGGAACCGTTGGCGGCGCGCTCAGGTTGCCGAGGGACTCCGGGAGGAAATTACCCCAAAGAACATTTTGATGATTGGCCCAACCGGCGTTGGTAAAACTGAAATCGCCCGGCGCCTCGCAAAGCTCGCGCAAGCCCCTTTTATTAAGGTCGAGGCAACGAAATTCACCGAAGTGGGTTATGTCGGACGGGATGTCGAATCGATCATTCGTGACCTCATCGACGCCGCCCTCAAAATGGCCCGGCAGGAGGCCATCAAACGAGTCACCGAAGAGGCGCATCGGGCCGCCGAGGAACGCGTTCTCGATATCCTGCTCCCTGGCGTCGCTGGCTGGTCCGGTGAGGAGGGGGCGGCCGCTGCCCCCTCCCCAACCCGAGAAACTTTCCGCCAACGGCTTCGGGATGGCGTCCTTCATGACAAGGAGATCGACATTGAGGTCAGCGCGACACCGGTCGGCGTTGAAATTATGGCGCCACCGGGTATGGAGGAAATGAGCAGCCAGCTCCAGAGCATGTTCCAGAACCTCCATACCGGTCGCACCAAGACCCGGAAGCTCAAAATCGCTGAAGCCTTGAAGATTCTCCAAGAGGAAGAATCCTCCAAAATGGTGAATGAGGAAGAGCTCAAGCACAAAGCCATCGAAGCGGTCGAGCAGAACGGCATCGTCTTTATCGATGAAATCGACAAGATCTGCAAACGGTCCGAACATGGTGGTCCTGATATTTCCCGGGAAGGCGTTCAGCGGGACCTTCTCCCCTTGGTTGAAGGCTCCACGGTGAGCACTAAATTCGGCATGATCAGAACCGATCACATCCTCTTCATCGCCTCCGGCGCCTTCCACCTTTCAAAACCCTCAGATATGATCCCGGAAATGCAGGGTCGCTTCCCGATCAGGGTCGAACTGCATGCCCTTGAAAGCGCCGATTTCGTCAGAATCCTGACGGAACCCGACGCCTCTCTGACCCGGCAATATGGCGCACTTTTGGAGACCGAGGGCGTCAACCTCCATTTCACCCCCGAGGGAATCGCCCGAATTGCGGAGGTCAGCTTTGAGGTCAACGAACGAACGGAGAATATTGGCGCGCGGCGGCTCCACACGGTCCTCGAACGCCTCCTTGAAAAGATCTCTTTTGAGGCTCCGACTCATCGAGGCCAGAACGTCTTGATTGATGCTGAATATGTGAACCTCCAGCTGGGCGCCATTGCCCTTAATGAGGATCTCAGCCGTTATATTCTTTAAAAAGAAGCACCTATGAGTCAGCGCGTCCCAACCCATATCACCCTGCATCAAGCCTCACGGCGGCTCGAGATCGGATTTGATGAAGGCGAGACCTTTAGCCTTCCCTTTGAATACCTTCGGGTGTTTTCTCCATCCGCTGAAGTCCAAGGGCATGGTCCAGGTCAAGCGGTGCTTCAGATGGGCAAAGAATCTGTGATCATCACCGAGATTCGGCCTGTCGGCCACTATGGCATCTGCCCAAGTTTCAACGATGGTCACCAAACGGGGATTTATACCTGGGACTACCTCTACGAACTAGGCGTCACCCAGCCGCAACGCTTTCAGGAATACCGTGAAGCGATCGCACAACAGGGTCAGCCTCAGGTCGAAGGGTCCCCCATAGCCTGAGAATCCCACAAGGATTCACGCATTAACTGAAGAGAGGTCTTTGATGACGGATGAAACCACCCATTTTGGCTTCCGGCAGGTGCCAGAGGGCGAAAAAGCCCATCTGGTCCGCTCGGTCTTTGATTCCGTTGCCGGCAAATACGACTTGATGAATGACCTCATGTCGATGGGTGTCCATCGGATCTGGAAACGCATCGCTCTCCAGCTGAGCCATGTCCGCTATGGCGAAAGTGTTCTCGACCTGGCCGGTGGCACCGGCGATATGACCGCCCTGTTCAGGGAACGGGTCGGTGATCGCGGCCACGTCGTTCTCTCGGATATCAATGCTGAAATGCTGACCCGCGGGCGTGATCGGCTGATCGACGATGGGGTCACCTCTGGGGTGGAGTTCGCCCAAATTGATGCTGAAAAACTGCCCTTTGAGGATCAAAGTTTCGATTGCGTGTGCATTGCCTTCGGGCTTCGGAATGTGACCCATAAGGACGCGGCGTTGAAATCCATGTACCGGGTCTTGAAACCTGGCGGGCGTGTCATCATCCTCGAATTCTCCGAGGTCAAGGGCGCCTTCTTCAAGAAGACCTATGACCTTTATTCCTTCAAACTGCTCCCGATGATGGGGAAGCTCATCGCTCAAGACGCAGAAAGCTACCGCTATCTCGCTGAAAGCATCCGGATGCACCCCAATCAGGACGCCCTGAAAGACATGATGAGTGCCGCCGGATTTGAGCGCTCAGAGTACTTCAATCTCACCCATGGGGTGGTGGCTATTCATCGAGGTTACCGCCTTTGAGCAAGAACCATCCCCTGTTGGCGGCAAGCCTCTCGGAAAGCTTAAGAACACTGATTCGCCATCATGTGGCGGAGTCTGAAGAAGGGAGAGAGGCGCTTCATCGCCTTAAAGGGCAGATCATTGCCTTAAGGCTCCTGCCTTTTGATCGAGTCCTCTATCTCTGCCCGACAGCAGAGGATATCCAACTGATGACCGAGATCAGCGGCACCCCGGATGTCACCATCACCGGCAATCTGCCGGCGTTTTTCGAGGCGGCCAGAGCCAGCGCCTCAGCCGAGACACTCAAGAGTAGCGCGCTGTCGATCGAAGGGAGCCTTCAAACGGCGCAGGATGTCCAGCATCTGACCCGTGCCCTCAATATCGATTGGCAACGTTTTCTGGCGCGTTATTTAGGATACCGTGTCGCAGGCTCCGTTCTCTCGGTCCTTCGCGGAGGCCGCGAGCATGTCCAAGAGTCCTTTGTAGCGCTAGAGACCAATCTGTCGGAGTATCTTCGGGAAGAGGTTCGACTATTACCTCAAAAACACCATACCGAGACGCTTTTTACCGAGATTGACACGCTCCGTTCCGATACCGATCGCCTGAAGGCCCGCTTGCAGCGACTGGAATCTCGCCTTCAATCACCCCCATCTGTCTCCCCCACGTGATCAGGACGGGTCACTTTCGGCGTCTTCGCCACATTCATCGGGTTCTCACCCAGCACGGTCTTGATGACCTGATCCCTCTCGCACAACTGCCCCTCTCACTGCGGCTCCTGATCGCCGCCGGCGGGCGCGGTTCGAAGGCCGCCAAAGCCTTGCCGCGGGGCGTTAGGATTCGTGAGTCGCTGGAAGAATTGGGGCCGATTTTTGTCAAATTCGGCCAGACCCTCTCGACCCGCCGCGATCTTCTCCCCGATGATATCGCCGAAGAGCTGGTGAAGCTTCAAGATCAGGTTCCCCCGTTCCCAGGGGCCGAAGCTCGGGAGATGATCGAGACATCGCTTAAAAAACCCCTGGAGAGTCTTTTTAGAAGCTTCGATGAGACCCCTCTCGCCTCAGCCTCGGTCGCACAGGTGCACGCTGCCACCCTTCACGACGGTGACGAAGTCATCGTCAAGGTCCTAAGACCCGGGATTGAAACCCGTATCCTGACCGATCTTAGCCTCTTATTCGAGCTGGCTAGCCTGGCTGAGCGCTTTCTTCCTGAGGCCAAGCGGCTGCATCCGGTGGCTGTGGTCGGCGAGTTTAAAAAAACCATCCTTGATGAACTCGATCTAGTTCGGGAAGCCGCCAACGCGGCCGATATCCGCCGCCGCTTTGAGGACTCTGAGATTCTTTATATCCCGAGAGTCTATTTCGACTACACCCGTCAAAATGTCATGGTGATGGAGCGTATTTCCGGCATCCCGATCGGAGATGTGGCCCGTCTTCGCCGCGAGGGCGTCGATCTTAAGCTTCTGGCCGTTCGCGGGGTAGAGATCTTTTTTACCCAAGTGTTGAGAGACAGCATCTTTCACGCCGACATGCACCCAGGCAATATCTTCGCAACCCCCTCAGCCAGCTATATCGCCGTCGACTTCGGCATCATCGGCAGCATCTCAACCGAGGATAAACGCTACATCGCGGAAAACTTCAGAGCCTTCTTCAATCGGGACTACCGGCGGGTTGCCGAGGTCCATATTGAATCGGGATGGATACCCGCGGACACCCGCGTTGTTGAATTTGAAGCGGCGATCAGAGCCGTCTGCGAACCGATTTTTGAAAAACCCCTCAAGGATATTTCTTACGGCCATCTGCTCTTAAGGCTGTTTCAAGTGGCGCGTCGCTTCCAGATGGAAGTCCAACCTCAATTGGTGCTTTTACAGAAGACCCTCCTCAATATCGAGGGTCTTGGGCGAGATCTCGACCCGGATCTTGACCTCTGGCAAACCGCCAAGCCCTTGATTGAAGGCTGGTTCAAACAAGAGATCGGGCCCTCCCAAGGACTCAACAAGTTACGCTCAGAACTCCCCCATTGGGCTCAACACTGGGCCGAGATGCCGATGTTGGCCCACAAAGTCCTCAGCGAGAGCGCCCAAGGGAAATTCAGAGTCAAGATCCAGTCAGAGGCCATTGACGCCCTTCGAGAGGATCTCATGTTTCAGCAGCAGCGGCTGCTGTTGGCCATCAGTGGCGGCGCCTTGCTGATCAGCGGCAGCCTTCTCATGACCCTGAGGTCATGGCCAGAGGCCTCCCTAACACTGATGGGCCTTGGCGCACTCCTGCTCCTTAGCGGCCTTCTGAAGCGGCGTCGGTGAATCCCCCCTCGGGAAGACCAGAGGCTTTTCTGGGGACGTCCTCTAAGGGTTGAGCAAGGGGGATGAAAAAAAGTCAAGTCAGCCCCTTGAACATGATTGTTAACAAACATAGAATGATCTTGCGCGTCAGGACAGGATGGTCACATCCACCGGGCCACGACCAGTAACCTCGGTTACTAAATAAAAAGGCGATGGAGTCCGGTTTCTGGAATCTGTCGGATAACATTCGAAGTCTGTTGAGGTATTAAAATGGAACAAGAAAAAGACAACTTCTGGCTGTACATTGGTGCTTTGATCGTTGCCGTTATCATTGGCGTCTTCATCCTGAAGGCCAGAGAAAACGAAGTCAGCGGCTGGGATAACGGTGCTATCCAAGAATCCAAGCAAGAAGCTGAAAAGCAGATGGAAAAAGCAAAGAAGTAAGACAGATGAAGCCTCTCTTCCAACCGGGAGAGGGCTTTGTTCTACTTCAGCTTGAAGAATAAGAAAAACAATAATAATAACGATGGGCGCCCTTTTCGGGTTCCAACTAAAAAAGCCTTGTTGATTGCGGGTTAACTGCAGGCAACAAGGCTTTTTGCTGTCCGTCTGAAACCGATTACCGGGGGTCGCGTCCGTAGAGGCAAATGACCTCAAGCAGTGCTTGGGCCTTTTGATCTGGAATCTGGTCCCAACTGAAACGCCAGCGCCAATTGTCGGCGGTGGTCCCCGGGGTATTCATGCGATGCCCTTTGCCTAAACCTAAGACATCCTGGAAGGGAAGAATGGCGAGGCGCGCCACCGAGGCGAGCGCCGTTTGAAGCAGGACATCGGGCATCCCCAAGGCCGGCTGCCCAAGATAACGATAGACATGGCTCTTCTCGCCCGCCGAAAGGCCCTCAAACCAGGACCCCGTCGTATCATTGTCATGGGTTCCGGTATAGACCACATTATTGGGGCTGTGGTTATGGGGAAGGTAGGGATTTGAAGAACCACCATCGAAGGCGAACTGGAGAATCAGCATCCCTGGAATCTGAAAGGACTGCCGAAGCGCCTCGACCTCCGCCGTTATAATCCCAAGATTTTCGGCAATCAGAGGAAGCCGTCCACCGGGCACCGCATCAAAAAGACTCTTTAAAAGGGCGGCGCCAGGCGCCTTGACCCAGTGACCTTCCATCGCCGTCTCAGAATGCGCCGGGATTTCCCAATAGGCCTCGAAACCACGGAAATGATCGATGCGAACCCAGTCGAAGAGGGCCAATTGCCCCTTGAACCGCTGCTGCCACCAAGCAAAACCATTGGCCGCCATCACCTCCCAGCGATAATGGGGATTTCCCCAGCGCTGCCCGGTCGCTGAAAAATAATCGGGGGGGACACCTGCCACGACCCGTGGTTTACCCTCCGGAGTCAGATCGAATTCCGCCTGACACGCCCACACATCCGCACTGTCGCCCGCCACGAAAATAGGAATATCACCAAAGAGGAGAATACCGCGCGCATTGGCGTAGTGGCGAAGCTTAAGCCACTGTTGAAAGAAAACATATTGCTCAAACTCAACCTGAGCGATTTCAAGGTGAAGCCTAGCCCTCGCAGCCTCAAGCGCCGACGCTTCCCGGCCCCTGAGGGCCATAGGCCACGTCTCCCAACTCCGCCCTCCCTGCTCGGATTTGAGCGCCATGTAGAGGGCGAAATCCGGCAGCCAAGCCGCCGCTTCCTCGATAAATTGAAGATAACCCTCGGAGCCTTTGAGCGCACTGCGTGAGAAACCCTCATAAGCCTCCCGAAGACACTGAAGCCGGCATTCCAAGGGCGATCCCGTTGCCAGCAACAGGTGCTCTTTCGAGAGCCAACCCTCATCAACCAGCGCCTCAAGATTAATCAGTAAGGGATTGCCAGCCGCCGCCGAAAGACACTGGTAGGGTGAGCCATCACCATGCGTCGGATTAACCGGGAGCGTCTGCCAAACCGTGACCCCAGCCGCCGCCAGAAAATCGACAAAACGGTAGGCATCCGCTCCGAGATCCCCATTATGCAGACCACCGGGCAACGAGGTGATGTGCAGCAGGACCCCTGCACGACGTCGATCAAGAATACTGTCCGCCTGCTCCATCTTGGCTCCCCCAAAGTGATTAGCCACGCCCCATCAGAAACGGCCCAAGGGCACAAGCACCTGATCTATAAGCCAAAAGACCTTCCTAGCGAGCAAAATGGAGGCGCTGACCGAGATCGTCCGGCGTGACCAACACCACCCCACCAGCGCTCACATGGAAACGCTTGCTGTCCTCCTCAAGGTCTTCACCAATGACCGTATTGGGAGGAATGTGGCAGCCCCGATCAATGACGGCCTTCTTAATCCTGCAGTGACGACCGATATTGACCTCCGGAAGCACAACGGAATCCTCGACCACGGAATAAGAGTTCACTCTGACATTACTAAAAAGGAGCGAATTACGCACCTCGGACCCTGAAATAATGCATCCGCCGGAGACCATGGAATCCACCGCCATGCCGCGACGATCATCGTCATCAAAAATAAATTTGGCGGGGGGCGTTTGCGTCTGATAGGTCCACACCGGCCATTCTCGGTCATAGAGATTGAGCTCGGGATCGACCCCAATGAGCTCCATATTGGCGGCCCAATAAGAATCCACGGTTCCGACATCACGCCAATAGGCCTGGACGCCGCTTTGGACATCTCTGAAAGGATAAGCGAAGACCCGGGCATGGTTGATCACACTCGGAATGATGTCATGCCCAAAATCGTGGCTCGACTCTTCATTATCCGCGTCTTTGATCAACTGCTCAAAGAGAAAGGCGGTTGAGAAAATATAGATACCCATCGAGGCCAGAGCATGATCGGGCCGGTTTGGCATGGACGGGGGTTCCTTAGGCTTTTCTACAAAGTTGATGACCCGCTTGGCGTCATCGACATGCATCACACCAAAACCCCGAGCCTCATCGAGTGGCACCTCAATACAGCCAATCGTAAGATCCGCCTCACGCTCAGCGTGATAGGCGAGCATCAAACCGTAGTCCATCTTGTAAACATGATCCCCCGCGAGTACCACGATGTACTCAGGATCGCGCTGACGAAGGATATCGAGATTCTGATAAACCGCATCGGCGGTTCCTGCGTACCAGCGCTCCTGCATCCGCTGCTGCGCCGGCATCACATCGACGAACTCGCCAAGTTCACCCCGCAGAAACCCCCAGCCTTGTTGAATATGCCGAATCAGTGAGTCCGCCTTGTACTGGGTCAAAACGCCAATCTGGCGAATCCCGGAATTGAGGCAATTCGACAGGGGGAAGTCGATGATGCGGAACTTGCCGCCAAACGGTACCGCCGGCTTGGCCCGCCACTCGGTAAGAGAATAAAGGCGGCTGCCACGCCCTCCCGCGAGAACCAGGGCCATGGTCTGCCGGGTCAGCCTGCTAACAAATCGGGTCTTGTGGAGTGGCTCTGGCATCGAATGTCCTATACATTGGGGTTAAGCGGCTTCACCGCACGATTTCAAAGGTCACTCTCTTAAGAACCCATCACCGATGGCCCCAGCGATCCTATCGATCGCTTCAGGTGGGGAGCCTTGAGAGGGCTCCTTCCAACGCGTTATCTGGTAAAAAACGGATCCCGGACAGGGCTCATGCATAATTTGTTACCATTCGCGCTCGATTTTAAGCGTCCCACGGGGGACATTGTACTACCAGAGGCCCCTCAAAGTGAACTCGAACGACACGGCTAAAGCCCCCGGCATCAGCCCTGGAACAGAGTTAAGCCCTCTTTTCCAGCGTTTTCTTGACGCCCGCCACCATGACCCTTTTGAGGTCCTCGGGCGTCATCGCGACAACGGTATGGAGGTATTCCGCGCCTTCCTCCCTTGGGCAGAACGGGCGAGGATCGGCCTTGAGGGCCCAGAGCTGGCCCGAATCCCCGGGACCGACCTCTTTGAAGCGAGCATCAAAATCGGGAATGCCATCCCGCCCCACCATGTCATCACTTGGGAGGACAAAAGCGGCGGCCGGGGCCAACACGTGGACCCCTACACCTTTGCTCCCTTCCTCTCTGATTTTGACCTTTACCTCTTTGGCGAGGGCCGCCATCACCACATTTACCGCATCCTCGGCGCCCATCCGATGACCCTCGACCACATTTCTGGGACCGGCTTTGCGGTCTGGGCACCGAATGCTGAGCGGGTGAGCGTGGTCGGCGACTTCAATCGCTGGGATGGTCGAGTCCATGTCATGCGTTCCCGGGGCGGCGGTGGGGTGTTTGAGCTTTTTATCCCGGATCTCCCCCCAGGAACCCTCTACAAATTCGAGATAAGGAATCGTCAACACGACACCATCCTTTTAAAGACGGACCCTTACGGGCAACGCTTTGAACTGAGGCCCGGAACGGCCTCCATCACCGTCGCGGCCGACCATTACGACTGGCAGGACCAAGCATGGGCAAAGGCCCGAGCCAAAAGAAACTGGCTCAGTGAGCCGATGTCGATCTATGAGGTCCATCTCGGCTCTTGGCGGCAGGACCCCCAGGGGGGCTTCCTCAATTACCGAACGCTGGCCGAAGACCTGATCGCCTACATCAAGCCCCTTGGATTTACCCATCTTGAACTGCTGCCGATCACCGAGCACCCCTTTGACGGGTCCTGGGGTTATCAAACCACCGGGTATTTCGCACCCACCAGCCGCTTCGGAAGCCCCGATGATTTTCGCTGGTTCGTCGACTATTGCCATCAGCATGGGGTGGGCGTCATTCTGGACTGGGTGCCTGCCCACTTCCCAAAAGATGCCCATGGCCTCGCCGCCTTCGATGGAACCCCGCTCTATGAGCATGAGGATCCAAGGCTCGGCGAGCATCGCGACTGGGGCACCCTGATCTATAACTATGGTCGCAACGAAGTCCGCAACTTCCTGATCGGCAGCGCGCTTTTTTGGCTTCAGGAATTCCACCTCGATGGCCTTCGGGTCGATGCGGTCGCCTCCATGCTCTATCTCGACTATTCGAGGGAGGCCGGCGACTGGATCCCCAACAAATATGGCGGCAACGAAAATCTCGAGGCCATCGCTTTCTTTAAAGAGCTCAATACGATCACCCATCAGCAGTGCCCCGGCAGCCTCATCATGGCAGAAGAATCGACCGCCTGGCCCCAGGTGACGAGGCCCACCTGGACCGGCGGTCTTGGTTTCTCGATGAAGTGGAACATGGGATGGATGCATGACACGCTCGAATACTTCAGCAAAGACCCTATCCACCGCCACTATCACCACGACCAACTGACCTTTGGTCTTCTTTATGCGTTCACCGAGAACTTCATCTTGCCGTTCTCCCATGACGAAGTCGTCCATGGCAAGGGATCCTTGTTAGCGCGAATGCCGGGTGATGAATGGCAGCGTTTTGCCAACCTCAGGTTATTGATGACCTACCTCATGACCTATCCCGGCAAGAAGCTCTTGTTCATGGGGTCAGAATTTGGCCAAGGCACCGAATGGAATGCAGAAGGCTCTCTTGATTGGTATGTCCTCGACTACCCCCTGCATCAGGGTATCCATAAAGTCGTCGGTGACCTCAACCGGCTTTATATCGAAAGACCCGCCTTGTACCGCCACGATTTCAGCCCCGAAGGGTTTGAGTGGATCGACTGCCATGACGCCTCCCAGTCGGTCTTGAGCTATCTTCGAAAGAGTGATGATGATCTGTTGGTCATCCTGTTTAATTTCACTCCAATTCCTCAAAACGACTATAGGATCGGCGTCCCTGAGGCGGGCGTGTATGAGGAAATCTTCAATTCCGACGCCATTTTTTACGGTGGTAGTAATATCGGTAACCGGGCCTTAAGCGCCGAGGCCACGCCCTGGATGGGCCGTCCTTATTCCCTGAGCCTCACTATCCCGCCCCTGGCCGGCATCATTCTCGGAAGAGTCGCTTGATCCCCGACCTCTAATGCTATGAAGAAAATCCTCTTTGTCACCAGTGAGGTCTATCCCTTGATCAAGACCGGGGGACTGGCCGATGTCTCAGGCAGCCTCCCGATCGCTCTAAAGGCGCTGGGCCATGATGTTCGTATCCTGATTCCAGGCTACCCCAGCGCTTTAGCACAAGGAGCCTTCGAGTTGGTGGAAGCCATCCCCGGCACCAAGACCCCAAAACTTCAGCAGAGCGTTCTGCCGGGCACTCAGGTCCCGGTTCTCGCCTTCATCGATGACACCCATTTCGGCCGTCCAGGCAATCCCTATCTCGGGCCAGAGGGCTCCCCCTGGCCCGACAATGCCGAACGCTTTGCCGCCTTCTGCCATGTGGCAACCGATCTTGCTATGGACCGACTGGGTCTCAACTGGATACCCGATGTCGTTCACTGCAACGACTGGCAGACGGGGCTGGTTCCCGCTTTACTGAACGATGAAATCCAGCGACCGGCCACCGTCTTCACCCTCCACAACCTGGCCTATCAGGGGACGTTCAGCCACGACACATTTTTAAAACTTCGGCTTCCCCTCCGTTTCTGGAGTCCCCATGCCCTCGAATTCTATGGCCAAATGAGTTTTATCAAAGGAGGCCTCGTCTTCGCCGATCGGCTGAGTACCGTCAGCCCCACCTACGCCAGGGACATTCAGGGGACCGAATTTGGCTGTGGCCTCGAGGGGCTTTTGAGTCACCGGTCGGCAAAGCTATCCGGCATCCTCAACGGCATCGACATGGCCGACTGGAACCCCGCCAGCGACCCCTATCTTCCCGTGCATTTTGATCAGAACCATCTCGAACACCGGCAAGACGCCAAGGCCGCCCTGCAAACTGCTTTTGGTCTCCCTCTTGCGCCTAAGGTCCCCCTTCTGGCCTGGGTGGGCCGACTGGTGGAACAAAAAGGGATCGATCTCCTTATCGATCTGTTACCCAGGCTGATGGCGCTCCCCCTTCAGATCGTCCTCATCGGGAGCGGTGACAGCCGCTTTGAACAAAGCCTTCAGCACTGGACCAAACTCTTTCCTGATCAGTTTGCTCTCAAAGTCGGCTACGACGAAGCACGGGCTCGATTGGTTGAAGCGGGCAGCGATGTCTTCTTGATGCCCTCCCGCTTTGAACCCTGTGGCCTCAATCAGATGTACAGTCAGCGCTATGGCGCCATCCCTTTAGTGCGTCGGGCCGGCGGCCTCGCCGACACCGTGGTCGATGCCGATGCTCACACCCTCAAGGAGGGAACCGCCACCGGCCTCCTCTTTGAAGAAGCAACACCCGAGGCCTTCTATGACGCCATCGAACGGGCGCTCGCCCTTTACGAAAAGCCTGAGGTTTGGCGGGGGATTCAAAAAACCGGCATGGCGCGAGATTTTTCTTGGGAATTCAGTGCCCAGCGGTATGTCGAACTCTATGCCGAGGCGGATATTGATCGCCAAAGCGCCCACCGCTAAAAAACCATGAAGCCTTCGCTTCATCTCACCCAAACGAGACTCCGATACTGAACGCCATGAGACCTTTTGAAGACTACGCTCTGCTGGACGAGGAAGCCTGTGGCCTTAAGATCCTGGCGGCTAAAAAAACCCTCGGGAAGCGCTGCGTCATTTTGGGACATCATTACCAGCGGAATGAAGTTTTCGTGCATGCCGATCTGACCGGCGACTCCCTCAGACTTTCCCGGGAGGCCGCCATATCGGGTGCCGAGTACATCGTCTTTTGCGGGGTCCATTTCATGGCTGAAGTGGCGGATATCCTTTCAGGACCCGACCAAGCCGCGATCCTTCCAGATCTTGCCGCGGGCTGCTCGATGGCCGACATGGCAAGTCTCCCGGCGGTGGAACGGGCCTGGCGGGAACTTTCAGACAGCCTCGATCCCGATGCGACCATCACTCCGGTGACCTACATCAATTCAGCCGCCGATCTCAAAGGGTTCTGCGGCCGCCATGGCGGGATCGTCTGTACCTCCAGTAATGCCCAAAAGATTTTGGAATGGAGCTTTGCCCAACGAGAAAAGGTTTTGTTCTTCCCTGACCAGCACCTCGGGCGCAACACCGGCTTCAAGATGGGCATCGGCCTTGACGAGATGGTCACCTGGGATTTCACTCAGCCCCAAGGCGGTTTGACCAAAGAGGCCATCCAAAAGGCCCGGATCATTCTTTGGAAGGGATTTTGCTCCGTGCACCAAATGTTTCGTCCCGATCAGATTGACGACTTCCTCGAACGCTACCCAGAAACCCGGGTGATCGCTCACCCCGAGTGTTCTTTTGAGGTCTGTCAGAAGTCGCCTTATATCGGCTCCACCGAAACCATTCTCAAGACGATCCGCGCGTCTGAACCTGGAACCCGCTGGCTGGTGGGCACCGAGCTTAATCTGGTCAACCGTCTCCAAGAAGAGATGCGGGAACGTGGCGTTGACGTCCATTTCATGTCTCCCACCGTCTCCATGTGTTCAACCATGTTCCGCACCGACCCCCAACATCTGGCCTTTGTTCTTGAGAATCTCGTCGAGGGCCATGTGGTCAACCGCATTGAGGTTCCTGAGAAGGACAAGATCCCCGCGCGGCAGGCGCTAGAGCGCATGCTGGCACTGACCTAACGGCGGCGCCTATCCCCAGCGAGTCGCCCTGAGCATGCAGATTCATCTTCTCGCCATCGGCAACCGGATGCCGGAGTGGGTCACTGGCGGTTACCGGGACTATGCCAAGCGACTCCCCAGGGAATGTGAGCTCGTCCTCCGCGAGATCCCCCCTGGAAAACGAGGGAAAAACGCCGATCTTGAACGCATTCGAGAAGAGGAGGGCGCGAGGATGCTGGCATTGATCCAACGCAATGACCATGTGATTGCGCTGGAGGTAGCGGGCAAAGCCTGGGGAACCGAGACGCTGGCCGGTGAAATGACGAAGTGGCTTAAGAGCGGACAACGCATTATCCTCCTGGTCGGCGGGCCAGAGGGTCTTGCCGAGGCCTGTAAGGCAAGAGCCCATGAGGCCTGGAGCCTGTCTCCCCTGACGCTCCCGCATCCCCTCGTCAGGATTCTCCTAGCAGAACAGCTCTACCGTGCGCATACCCTATTGAGCCATCACCCCTATCATCGCTGAGTGGGTCCAGTAGAATGCGGGCATCCTCCACCACCTTAAGATCGCACCATGGCCTCTGCCCAACTCCTGCTCGCTTCCGCCTCGCCCCGCCGCGGCGCCCTTCTCGACCAATTGGGCATTCGCTATCAGATCCACCCCGCTGAACTCCACGAAGTTCCTCACCACCTTGAACTTCCAGATCAGTACGTCAAGCGCTTGGCGGCAGAAAAGTCATTGACCGCTCAAACCGAGACCCGTACCGCCCTCCCAGTCCTTGGCGCCGATACCGAGGTGGTGCTCGACGGAGAAATCTTTGGCAAACCCGAGGATGAGGATCATGCCCTGTCGATGCTCAAAAAACTCTCGGGGCGTGAGCATTTTGTCTTAAGTGCGGTCTCACTTCGCTACGGCGATCAGCACTGGGCATCGCTCAACGTCAGCCAAGTGCTGTTCAGGCCGCTCGAAGAAGATGAAATCAGAGCCTATTGGCAGACCGGCGAACCGCTTGGAAAGGCCGGCGCCTATGCGATACAGGGTCTTGGATCCCTCTTTATCGATCGCCTTGCCGGCAGTTTCTCAGGGGTCATGGGGCTTCCTCTTCGGGAGACGTCCGCCTTGCTGCAACAGGTCGGCATCAATCCTCTTGCCAACCAAGTTGAGTCGCCGCCTCGATAGATAGCCTCGGGGCATCCGTGCCCTTTCGGTTCTATCTATCGTGAGATTCAACCAGCCCACTCAATTGAGTAGACGACACGAAGTGAAGATTAAATCGACACACCCCGGAATGCTTTTCCAGTTCCGGGCTCTGTGGCTGAAAGACATGACGCGCGAGACGGTAAAAGCGCTAAGCCTGAAGCTGAACGACCTTCGTGATCCGGGCGAGGAAACCATTACCCGCAAGGGTGGAGTAATCCAATGAATAGAGTTTTTGTTTTGAGCAATACGCTCAAACCTTTGATGCCTTGCTCGCCTTCGAGGGCTCGGCGTCTTTTGAGTGGAGGGAAAGCTGCGGTTTACCGCATGCGCCCCTTCACGATTGTCCTAAAGTTTCGCTCTGATGGCGATACTCAGGATGTTGAATTCAAGATTGATCCCGGCAGTAAGATCACTGGCATTGCTTTAGTTGCTCTTTTTAAAAGAGGGCGTGAATTAGTCTGGGGTGCGAACCTTCAGCATCGGGGTCAAGCAATTCGACTTTCCCTAGAGTCTCGTCGCTCGTTGCGCCGTGGTCGTCGCGGTCGGAAGACTCGCTACCGGGAAGCACGGTTTCTGAATAGGTCCCGTCGTGAAGGGTGGCTTCCACCATCACTCGAATCGAGAGTGGGGAATATCCGCACTTGGTACGATAGGCTTTTGAAGTATTCGTCTATTACGTCGTCTGAAGTCGAAACTGTCAGGTTCGATACGCAAATGATGCGCAACCAGAACATTCAGGGCAAGGAATACCAGCAGGGTGAGCTTGCCGGATACGAAACGCGAGAATATCTACTCGAAAAGTGGAACCGGTGCTGTGTTTACTGTGGAGCAAAAGATGTCCCGCTTCAGATCGAGCACATCAAGCCTCGTGCCCTCGGTGGGTCCAACTCAGTCACAAATCTGACTCTGGCTTGTGAGCCCTGTAACCGCAAGAAGGGAGCAAAGCCGGTTGAGGATTTCCTCAAAGGTAAGCCTGAAGTCCTGAAGCGTGTACTGGCTCTTGCCAAGCTCCCTCTTAAGGATGCGGCTGCGGTCAACGCTACCCGGTATGCGACGGGGAACGCTGTGAAGTCTGTGGGCCTTCCTACTGGCTTCTGGTCAGGCGGTCGAACCAAGAAGAACCGCACCGCTCAAGGCTACGCAAAGGATCACTTTATTGATGCGGCTTGCGTCGGTGTCACGGGTGAGTCGGTATTTATCCCCGATGGCTTCCTTCCCTTGAGCATCAAGGCGACAGGCCGAGGCACAAGGCAAGTCGTGAGGACCGACCGCTATGGATTTCCTCGCGGTGCGGCTGGAAGGGTCAAGCGCATTCATGGATTCCAGACGGGGGATCTTGTTCGCTTGGTTCAGCCTTCTGGGAAATATGCGGGTGAATATGTTGGAAGGCTTGCGGCCATTCGTGCTCGTGGTGATTTCGACATCAGGGCCGAAAGCGTGAAGGTGACTTCGAGCTATCGGAATTTTCAACTTATCCAACGAGGTGACGGATATGAATACTCCAATTCGTGAGCTGGCTGAATCGCAGCAGCGGCGACAATCAATTCGGAGCCGCTCTGCTCGTGCTACGCAACTGCGCGGCGGGGTCGTCGGCGTCCATGCCTCCTTCAAGGATCATAGCGTCGGTGAGTGATGAAATTCTGATCAATATCACCCCGCCTGAAACCCGGGTGGCGATGGTCGAAAATGGCGTGGTCCAGGAAGTTCTCATCGAGCGCACCCGCCGGCGAGGGCTGGTGGGAAATATCTACAAGGGAAAGATCTGCCGCATTCTCCCTGGCATGCAGGCGGTCTTTGTGGATGTCGGCCTTGATCGGGCCGCGTTCCTCCATGTCTCGGATCTTTGTGCACAAGAACGTGACAAGGTCGATAATGACCAGATCGAGCTGATTTTTAGGGATGGTCAGGACCTGGTGGTGCAGGTCGTGAAGGACCCCCTCGGCGCCAAGGGTGCCCGCCTGAGCACGGAATTGGCCATCCCCTCGGTCTACCTCGTTTACATGCCGCAAACCAAGACCGGCGGCGTCTCTCAGCGGATCGAATCGGAGCCTGAGCGGACCCGACTTCGGGCCGTAGTGGACGCCTTCCAGAAAGAACATGGCACCGGGGGCTTCATTGCAAGAACCGCCGCCGAAGGCATCAATGAGGCGGCCCTGAGAGCCGACATGCTGTTCCTGGTCAAACTATGGAATTCGATTGCTCAGCGCCTTAAAACCGCCAAAGCAAAGACCCTGCTCCACGAAGATCTCCCGCTCAGTATGCGGGTCCTAAGGGACATGCACTGCGAGCGGGTGGAAAAGATCCGGATCGATTCAAGGGAAACCTATACCCGCCTGGCCAAATTCGCCCGTGAATTTGTTCCAGAGCTTGCACCGCGACTCGAACACTATGCCGGTGAACGCCCCCTGTTTGATCTCTATGCCGTCGAAGATGAAATAAAGCGAGCCCTCGAGCGACGAGTTTCTTTGAAATCGGGGGGCTATCTGATCTTTGATCAAACTGAGGCGATGACCACCATCGACGTCAACACCGGTGCTTTCGTGGGCGGGCGAAACCTTGAGGAAACCATCTTCAAAACCAACCTTGAGGCCGCGCAGGCCATTGCACGGCAGCTGAGACTCCGCAATTTAGGCGGTATTATCATCATTGATTTCATCGACATGCGAGATCAAGAGCATCGCCAACAGGTGCTGGGATCGCTGCAAAAAAGTCTCGAAAAGGATCACGCTAAAAACGCCATCAGCCAAGTCTCGAACCTGGGCCTCGTTGAGATGACCCGCAAGCGGACCCGCGAAAGCCTCGAGCACATCCTTTGTCAGCCTTGCCCGAGTTGCAGTGGTCGGGGAGTGCTCAAGACGCCCGAAACGGTCTGCCTTGATATCTTTCGGGAAATTATCAGAGAAGTCCGGCAATATCATGTTCAAGAGCTTCTGGTCCTCGCCTCGAACGACGTGGTGGCCCGACTGCTTGATGAGGAATCAGACACGCTCTCGGAACTGGAAACCTTCACCGGGGTCAAAGTTAAATTCCGCACTGAAGCGCAATACAATCAGGAGCAATATGACATCGTTCTGCTCTAACAAAAGGAGGCGATCTAGCCGCGTGTCGCCTATGCTAGAATCGGCCACCCGACAGACCGATCAGTTTGTTGTTCAGTGACTCTAAAGGGCCGGGATCGGCCTTCTTAAGGAAAAGATTGAGATAGACCGTCCGATGAAGAAAGCGACCCTCGCCGCCATCCAGATGGCCTCAAGCCCCAATGTCAGCAGCAACCTCCTCGAGGCTGGGCGGCTGATTGAAACCGCGGCGCAGGCCGGCGCTAAACTGGTGGTCCTCCCGGAAAATTTTGCCCTGATGGGGGTCCACGAATCCGACAAGCTTGAGATCAGCGAAACGGATGGGGCAGGCCCCATTCAAGAATTCCTATCGAAAGCCGCGCAACGCCACAAGGTCTGGTTGGTCGGCGGCACCATCCCCATCAAAGCATCCCCTTTGAAAGTCAGAGCCGCCTCGTTGGTTTTCGATAGCAAAGGACAACGCGCTGGCCGCTACGACAAGATCCATCTCTTTGATGTCAACCTCCCAGGATCCGACGAGCGCTACGAAGAGTCAGCCACCATTGAGGCCGGCGAAGAGGCCTTGGTCATCGACACCCCCTTTGGCCGTCTGGGATTATCGGTCTGCTACGACATTCGCTTCCCGGAACTTTACCGTCAGATGGCCGCTGCTGGAATGGACATTCTGGCGGTTCCTTCGGCCTTTACCCAGCGCACGGGTGCCGCCCACTGGGAGATCCTGGTCAAGGCTCGGTCGATCGAAAACCTCTGTTATACCATCGCAGCCAACCAAGGCGGCTTTCACATGAATGGCCGGGAAACCTTTGGACACAGCATGATCGTCGACCCTTGGGGCGCCGTTCTCGAGAGCCTCCCCCATGGTTCCGGTGTGGTGACTGCGAGCTTTGACCGGGATCGAGTGAACAAAGTCCGCGCCGCCTTCCCGGCCCTTGAACACACCCAGTTCACCTGCCATAGAGCCCCATCATGACCCTTGACGCCCAGACCATCGCCCATGAGGTCCTCTTGACGCCTACAGGATTGGCCCCTTCAGATCTTGACGGGGTGATGCAGCAGCTGTTGAGACCCGGAATCGACACCGCCGACATTTACCTTCAAGCGACCCGCTTTGAGTCCTGGGGGCTTGAGGATGGCATCGTCAAGGAGGGATCGCACAGCATCGACCATGGGGTCGGTATTCGGGCCGTCTCCGGCGAAAAGACCGGGTTTGCCTACAGTGACGACATGGCCCTCCCAGCCCTGCTGGAGGCCGCAGGCAGTGCTCGTGCCATTGCCCATCAGGGCCAAGAAGGCCGACAAGAAATCAAGACGGAGACGCCGCGGGTCGAGCTTTACTTGCCCATAGACCCCATAGACTCCCTTTGCGAGGTGGACAAAATCGCCCTCCTGAAACGCCTTGACAGTGAAAGCCGAGCCCTTGATCCGAGGGTTGAACAGGTTTTTGTCAGCCTTTCAGGGAGCCATGAAGTGATTCTGGTGATGGGCCAAGATGGCGCGCTGCACCATGACGTGCGGCCCCTGGTGAGGCTCAATGTCAGTGTCATCGTCGAGCACGAAGGCCGCCGGGAACAGGGAAGCTATGGCGGTGGTGGCCGGACCGATTATCGCTATTTCCTCGATGGTGATCGCGCCTCAGAGTACGCCCGGGAGGCAGTCCGCCAAGCCCTAGTCAATCTCGATGCCGAAGAAGCCCCTGCGGGCAGTATGACGGTGGTCCTTGGGTCCGGCTGGCCTGGCATCCTCTTGCACGAAGCGATCGGTCATGGCCTTGAGGGTGATTTCAATCGAAAAGGAACCTCTGCCTTTTCAGGACGTGTGGGCGAAAAGGTCGCCTCGCCCCTCTGCACCGTGGTCGATGACGGGACCCTCCCTGGCCGGCGGGGCTCACTAACGATCGATGATGAAGGCACGCCCACGACATCAACCACCCTGATCGAGAACGGGATCCTTAAGGGCTACATGCAGGATAAGCTCAATGCCCGCCTGATGGGCGTCAGCCCAACCGGTAACGGCCGCCGAGAATCCTATCAACACCTCCCTATGCCCCGAATGACCAATACTTACATGCTCGCGGGCCCCCATGATCCAGAAGAAATTATTCGTTCGGTGAAGAAAGGCCTTTACGCTCGTAATTTTGGGGGCGGCCAGGTTGATATCACCTCCGGTAAATTTGTCTTCTCAGCCAGCGAAGCCTATCTCATTGAGAATGGTCAGCTGACCCGACCGATCAAGGGGGCTACCCTGATCGGCAACGGTCCCGATGTCCTGACGCGGGTCAGCATGGTGGGCAATGATCTTGCCTTCGATACCGGGGTAGGCACTTGCGGCAAAGACGGCCAAAGTGTCCCGGTGGGTGTCGGCCAACCGACCCTGAAAGTGGACAGTCTCACCGTGGGTGGAACCCGCGTTCAGGACTAGTTCGTTCATTCCTTCCCATACCGGATTTGCTGTGTCCACATTGCCGCCTTCAACCCCCAGTGAACTTTCCCTCGATGATCTCAAGAATCTTGTCGGCGACTGCCTTGAAGAGGCGCGCCGGCAAGGCGCCACGGGCAGTGAGGTCGGTCTTAGCATCGAATCAGGACTCTCGGTCAGTGCCCGACTCGGAGAAGTTGAAACGGTGGAACACCATCGGAGTCGGGGCCTAGGGCTCACCGCTTACCTCGGACAGCGCAAAGGATCCGCCAGCACCAGCGATCTCAGCCCCAAGGCGATGAAGGAAACCGTCGAGGCAGCGCTTCGTATCGCCCGCTACGCGGCCGAAGATCCCTGTGCCGGCCTCCCAGATCCAGAACTCTTGGCCCAAGATTGCGAGAATCTGGACCTTTACTACCCCTGGCCGATTTTGCCTCAAGAAGCCATGGCCCTCGCCATTCGCTGTGAGGATGCCGCTCGGGGGGTTCATCCTGATATCCGAAATTCCGAAGGCGCCGCCCTCAATACCTTTGAAGGCATAAGGGTCATGGGCAATAGCCTCGGCTTTCTCCATGGCTATGCCTCGAGTCGGCATAGTCTTAGTGTCTCTGTGATTGGTGAGCGGGATGATCAAATGCAACGGGACGATTGGTGGACCGTCGCCCGCGATGCCCGAGATCTTCAAGCAGCCGAAGCCGTGGGCCAAGAAGCCGCCCAGCGGGCCCTCCGGCGATTGGGCGCACGAAGCCTGAGCACGCGCCAGTGCCCGGTGATTTTTGCAGCGGACATCGCTTCGAGCCTTCTTGGGCACTTCATCGGCGCGATCCGTGGCGGTAATCTTTATCGAAAATCCTCTTTTCTTCTCGACTATCTCGGCAAACCGGTGTTCCCTGATTTCGTCCATATCGAAGAGCAACCCCATCTCCTCAAAGCACTGGGGAGTGTTCCCTATGATGCCGAAGGGGTTCGCACGACGCCTCATCACCTGGTCCGAGCCGGTGTCCTCGAATCTTACGTGCTGAGCACCTATTCGGCCCGCAAACTCGGGATGCGTTCTACAGGCAACGCCGGGGGCGTCCATAATCTCATCATCGAGCCGGGCCCCGATAACCTCGAGGGACTGATGAAGACCATGGGCACGGGCCTTTTGATCACCGAACTCATGGGGCAAGGGGTCAACCTCCTGACCGGGGATTACTCTCGAGGGGCGCAAGGCTTTTGGGTCGAGCAAGGCATCATCCAGCATCCAGTGGAAGAAATCACGATTGCCGGCAACCTGAAGGACATGTTCCAAGGTCTTGTGGCCATCGGTAATGATGTGGACCTTCGCGGCAATACCCGAACCGGATCGATTCTTCTTGAACAACTGACCATCGCCGGCAACTGATCGCGGCAACTGTGAGAACCCTGATGAAAACGGCTTTGATATTCTTGGCGCTCTCCTTACTGCCGCCTGTAAGCCTCGCCGAAGCGCCAGCGCCCATTCGCATTGGCGCCCTAGCCCTTGGGACCCTCCATTGGGAACTGGCGGTCATCGAAGAGGAGGGCCTTGACCTCGAGCAAGGGTTTAAGATCGAATCACACACCCTCGCCAGTCCCGATGCCGGACGCATTAGCCTCATGGGTCATAGCGTCGATCTCATTGTGACCGATTGGATGTGGGTGGCTCTGCAGCGGCGCCAAGGTCAAGATTTTACCTTTGCGCCGTTCTCATTGGCCCATGGGGCCCTCATGGTTCCCGCCGATTCAACGATCAAAGCGCTAAAAGATCTCCGCGGCAAACGTCTCGGGGTCGCCGGCGGCGGACTGGACAAGAATTGGCGCCTGTTGGAGGCCGCCGCTCAGAAAACGGCCGGACTGACTCTTGAGAAGGACGCCATCATCACCTTTGGTGCCCCCCCACTCCTCAGTCGATCCTTAGAGGGGGGGCAGCTGGACGCTCTGTTGACCTACTGGAATCATGCGGCAAAATTGGAGGCCTTAGGCTACCGCCAACTGCTGGATGGGCGCTCCCTGCAGCATCTGATCGGGATCACCGACGATGTTCCGACCTTAGGCTATGTCTTCAGTGCGGCCTGGGCCAAAGCCCATAGCGCCGCGCTCCAAGGCTTTCTCAACGCCGCCAGTCAAGCCCGCGAACGGCTTTGCACCTCTGATACGGTGTGGGCTAAAGTCGTCCCGTTGACAGCGGAATCAGACCCCAAGGTCACCGCAGCCCTCCGCCATCATTACTGTCAGGGACGGGTAGAAACCTTCGGCGCGAACGAAGCAGCCGCTGCCGCCAAGATTCTTGATCTGGTCACCGAACCGAATGGCGGAACTCAAAACGCATCGACGGGACTCCCCTTAGGCACCTTCTACACCCGGTAACGACAGGCAATAAGGTGCCGTCTGCATGACAATATGAGGTCGAGATCATCAAAGGTGATGTTCGATAGGCCTCTGCTCTGCTAGAATCGCCTTTAAAACCATTCGCCTCAGACTCCGTCTTGGGCCTTTAAACACGTTGAAGGTTTGACGCCGATTACCCCATGTCGATTGCCCGCATACTTCTCATTACCCTCCTGATCTCCAGCGGGATCGTGGCACTCACCCTCTTTAACCTCGAATCCGACCCCGGTGACAACGAGGCCGAAGAAGAGGCGGTGAAGACCCTGAATAAGCCCAAGATCGAAGCCCCTCCAGCGGCCAAACCGTCAGCCCCTCACGATGCGGGTATGCCCGGAGATGAGTCGCTCGATGAAGCTCAGATTGAGCGCGAACAAATCGCTGAAGCCCTTTCCCACCTCAGCAGCCAAAAAGAGGAGGAGAGGATAGAAGCCGTCGAGCAGCTGGGGGCTTATCCAAGCCCAGATACCGAAGCCACCTTAAGTCAACTCTTAGCCACCGACTCAAACCCTGAAGTCCGTAACGCGGCGGCCTTGAGCCTAGGCTCCCTGGATGTTCCTTCAGACGCCACCCTCGCCTCGCTCCTCACCGCACTCGACGATCAGAGCGAAGACGTCCGCTTCAGTGCGCTATCAACCCTTGAAGACTTCATGCTGGGCCAGGACGAGGATTCCTCAACCTATAAGCGGATCCGCAGCGGCCTCTCTGCAAAAGCGGATTCTTCAAGCCTCTCGGAAGACCTCAAAGACTCCATCAAGGAGGTTCTTAAGGACCCCGGCCTCCCTGCCGCCGAGCCTGACAACTAAAGGTCAAGACGACAAGCGACCCCGCCGAAGCACCGGCAGAGCGTCAAGCAGTCGCCGGGTGTGGGGGCTTTGCGGATGAAAAAGAACCTCTCTGACCGGCCCCATCTCGACCAGCCTGCCATCGTGCATGACGGCCACTCGATCGGCGAGGGCCGAAACCACCCCGAGATCGTGGGTGATAAAAAGGTAGCTGTGACCAAAGCGCTGTTGTAGGGATTTTAAAAGGTCTATCACCTGCGCCTGAACCGACACATCGAGAGCACTGGTCGGCTCATCACAGATGAGGATCTTAGGCTCTACCGCGAGGGCCCGGGCAATGCAGAGCCGCTGGCGTTGGCCACCTGAAAACTCATGCGGGTAACGGCCAAGCGCTGAGGCCTCAAGGCCAACGGCCGTAAGCAGCGATTGAACGCGATCGGATCGCTCGGAAGGGTCCATGGAAGGCCTCAAGGCCCAAAGACCCTCCTCAAGAATATCAGCCACCACCATTCTGGGATTCATCGAAGCAAAGGGATCTTGAAAGACCATCTGCAGCATGCCCCGATCCTCGCACCGGGTCCGACCCCCCTCGCCGGAGAGGGGATACCCCGCCAAAAGGACTTCGCCGCTCACCATGGGCACCAGCCCCAAGAGGGCCTTCCCAAGGGACGTCTTGCCGCAACCTGAAGCCCCCACCAGCGCCAGAGTTTCACCGGGCTCCATCTCGAAAGACACCCCATCAACCGCCGGTGGTCTTGGCTTTTGCCTTGAAAAAAGGCCTCTTTGAGCCTCGTAGCGAACCGTGACATCACGAACGCTTAACAGCGCTTCTCGGTTCTCTTTTGATGCGATGGATCCACTGAAGGCCCTTTCAAAACAAGCGTCCAATCGAGGCATCGCCTTCAACAGCGCCTGACTGTAAGGATGGATAGGGCCATCGAAAAAGGTCCGTCCGGCGGTTTCAACCAGAACGCCCTGATGCATGACGGCGATGCGATCTGCAAGGTCAAACACCGTCCCAAAATCATGTGTAATCAACCACAGCGCCATTCCTCGCTCTCGCTGTAACCTGAGCAGGAGCTCTAAAATCTGGGCTTGCAAGGTCACATCAAGAGCGGTCGTCGGCTCATCGGCAATCAAAAGATCAGGAAGGCCCGCCAGCGCCATGGCGATCATCACCCGTTGCCGCATACCGCCTGAAAGCTGATGGGGAAAGGCCTTTAACTGTTCCCGAGGATCAGGAAGGCCGACCTGATCAAGCCAGGCCATGGCTTCAAGCCGCTGTGGTTCGCCCTGAAGCCCCTGATGACGGGTGATCACCTCACCCAGCTGATAACCGATGGATAAGACCGGATTCAGTGAGGTCATCGGATCTTGAAACACCATCCCGATCCGGCCGCCTCTAAAAGTTTCCATCGCTTGTTCAGGCAGTGAGAAAAGGTCGACGCCATCGAGAAGGACATCCCCCTCGAGCCTCGTTCCTTGCCGCTGCAAAAGTCGCATCACCGACAAGGCGCTCACGGACTTACCAGAACCCGACTCCCCCACCAAGGCAAAACATTCACCCCGATGGATATCAAAAGAAACCCCGTCAACAGCGGTGACCTCACTCTCTCCTTGGCAAAACCGCACCCGAAGGTCACGAACCGACAGCAAAGGGGATGCCGTCAAGGGTTTTCCTAATGACACCGCGGCACCCTCAGGAGACACGCCGAGGATCAAAAGCATCCCTTAACACATCGGCGAGGAGATTCGCGGGGAGCACAAGACCTAACATGAAACAAAAAGCCGAGGCGAGGGACCACCAGACGACGGGCTCCCGGGCCATCTCAAGACGGGCCGTATTGATCATATTGCCCCAAGACTCCGTGCTCGGATCGACACCAATATTGACATAAGATAGGACCGCCTCGGCCAGGACCAGAGAACTGAAATCAAGTGCCACGGCGATGAGAACCAAATGGAAGACATTAGGGAGGATGTGACGCAGAAGAATGCGGGACTGACTGACCCCCAGAACCTTTGCAGCCTGAACATATTCAAGATTTCTAAGTTTTAGAGTTTCCGCCCGAAGGAGACGGCAAAGACCGGTCCACGAGGTGAGCCCAAGAATGAGGCAGAGCGCTAACAGCCTGACATCCGCGCGCAGCGCAAGACTCTGGAAGGCGGCCTCATGGCGCGCCATTGACGCCTGCATCACCAGCATGGCGGCGGCAATCAGAAGAACCCCGGGTATCGCGTTGAGGGTGGTGTAAACATACTGGATGACATCATCAACCCAGCCTCTGAAATAGCCCGCCAAAATCCCTAAAAGGAGCGACAGCGGAAGGGTTGCAACGGTGGTGAGGGTTCCTATCAAGATCCCGGTCCGAATGCTCTTGAGACTCTGGTAGAGAACATCGGCGCCCACCTTATCCGTCCCAAGGACATGATAAACCGCGGCCCATTCGGCCAAAACGCCAACCACCATCGCAAGGAAGAGTCCCGCTAAAAGAACCGCCCTCCATGGAAATCGGCTGCGGCCAAGGGCGATATCGAGGAGAACCCGACGCTTGTCTCCTGTCCACCACACCACCATGGCCAAGAGGGGAACGGTCAACATCAGCCAAACTAAAGCGCCCTTGAAAAATCCTTTGATGGCGCGGCGAAAAAGATCCGAGGTTCGCTCCTTGAAAGGATCGATAAGATGGCTGCCACCGTAGCGCAGCCTTGGCGTTGACCAGATCTCACGGCCATCAGGAAGCCGCACCATTTCCCGCGCATGGAGTTCCACTTGGAGCGGCGCCGAGTAGGTTTTCTCAACAGAAAGACGCAGCCGTTGAAGTCCAAGATCAAGGAGACTTAAAGGCTCTGAAGACGCCACCGGCCCCTCACCGGCCTGAGGGACCAGGGCGCCCTCTAGCCGGATCGAATCGGCGACCGCGACCAAAAGATAGGGGATCAAGATGACCAGCGAGACCATGGCCTGAGTACTTTGGAACACCTTTTGCCAGGGCCGCCTTAAGTGGGTCTGGCCAAGGGAATAAACCAAAAGCCCGAAGAGCCCAAAGAGCGTCAGGAAAAATAAGACATCCGTGGGCAACAACTGAGGCATCAATCTTGAAACCTCACTCTTGGATCAACCAACATATAAGATAGGTCCGTTAACAAAAGCCCAAGGATATAGAGGAAGGACCCTAAGAAAACCATGGCGCGAACAATCGCGAAATCTTGCTGATTGATCGCGTCGATCGTATAGCTACCAAGTCCTGGAATAGCAAAAAAAGACTCTGTTAATAACGATCCCGTGAACAGCAGTGGCAAGACCACCACGACGCCGGTCAAGATCGGGATCATCGCATTCTTGAGGACATGAACCGTCAGGACCTTGGCTTCACTGAGCCCTTTAGCCCTTGCTGTTCGGACATAATCCTGTTCAATTTCCTCGAGAAAAAGGGTCCGATACCAACGAACCCCAGAACCCACCCCGGCGAGGGTGCCAATCAGAACCGGAAGGACGATGAAGCGGATCGCTTCAAGCCCACTATCGTAGCCTGAGATGGGCACCCACTGGAGGCATTTGCCCACTAAAAACTGACCCCCAATGATGTAGAACAGCGTCGAAATGGACATCAGCATGATACAAAGCGCAGCACCCCAGACTTCAAGGTAGGTCAATCTAAAAAAGACCAGCAACAAGGCCAAAGAGATATCCATCAACAGACCCACGATCAACGAAGGGACCGCAATCGCCAAGGAAGGCCCCATGCGTTGCCTGATGTCGGCACCGATATCGCGGCCGGCGTCGGAATGACCGAATCGGAACAGGAACAGCCCAAGTGATTTCTCAACAAAGATGGTCTTCGTAAGGACCTCAAGGCCTTCGGCCTCCCCGTTATAGAAGAGCGGCAGGTCATAGCCTCGTTCATGGGTCCACTTAGCAATCCCCTCCTGGGTGACATGCTTTTGCCCAAGATGCATCCTCGCCATGTCCTCAGGTGAATTGATCACAAAAAAAAGTACAAAGGTGAGAAGGTTGATACCGATCAGCAGCGGCACGGTGGTCAACAGCCGACGCAAAAGATAGGCACTCATCGGGCCGGTGATCTCATTCTAAGACGGTAGGCCCAAAAAGCCGGCCAGAGGAGGGCAATAAAGAGGACCAGACCAAGGGCCAGTGGCCAATAGATAGGCCGATTCCATTCCGCCCGCCGTTCAGCCCGCAGGGCGGCATCAATCCTCAGATATTTAAGGCCATTATTGGCCATGAGGTTCGGTTTGTAGTTCTGGTACCAAGCATGGCGAAGACTGAAGCTTTTGGGATGAACGCCAAAGACCCAGGGCGCATCATGCCGAACGATGGCCTGCATCTTTTGGATGATCTCCAGCCGTTTTTCATCATCGTCCATCGTCCGCATGGCTAGAAACCATCGATCAAACTCAGGATTCCGATAGTTGGCTGCATTCTCTCCCCCCTTGGAGGCCTTCGCGTTGTCCCCATAGAGGAGAAAAAAGAAGTTTTCAGGATCAGGGTAGTCCGCATTCCAGCCCCAGCGAAACAACTGGGCATTGCCATTCGCCATCTTCTGCTGAAACTGATTGTAATCCGTGGTCCTCAAAACCAGCTGGAGACCAATCTTGGCCAGTTGCTTTCGATACCAATTGAGGAGCGGCTTGTCATCAGCCCCCGACATCGTCGTATCAAGATAAAGCACCAAGGGCTGCTGCGTCTTAGGATCAATCCCATGAGGATACCCCGCCTCATTCAGGAGGCGCTCGGCCTCCAGGAGGGGCTTCCGCTTGGGGCTCCCCATCACCCAGTCGTAGACCAAGGGATTCATGCCCGCCTCACCTTCAAGATAACCAAAGATTCCCGGCGGCAACATCCCCTGAGCCGGCACCCCGCGACCATTCATAAAAATGGCAATAAATTCCTCTTCATCAATGGCGAGACTGATGGCTTGCCGCAGCCGCGTAGGGCCAGGGTCAAGGCCTCCCACCACGGGATCTTGCATGTTAAAACCAAGATACAAGATGGAGGCCGTCACCGCGGTATCGAGGTGAATGCCCTTTAAGAGGAGATCCTCGGTCAATTCGGCCTGGCCCACCCCTGAAAACTGGATCGCCTGATCAAAGTTGTCAGAAGCCAACCCCGAGGCATCATAGTAGCCTTGAAGAAACTTGCTCCAATAGGGAATCGTTTCCTTCTCAAGAACGAAGATGACCTGATCCATCAGGGGGAGCCGCTGACCTCGATCCTTGAGCAGTCCCAACGCCTGATCTGAGGGTTCTCCAGCACTGGGGTAAAGCTCCTCGTGATAATGGGGGTTCCGCTCCAATACCATCCGCCGATTGGGATTGTTCTCGGTCAGCTGGAAGGGGCCTGAACCCACGGGATACCAGTCAAGGGTGATGTTCTTGGCCTTAAGCCGCGGCTGTGCGTAGAAAGCATCCGCTTCGAAGGGCATCGGTGCAAAAAAAGGCATGGCCAACCAAAACCGAAACTGCGGGTACTTGCCTTTTATCTTGATCTTGAAGTGATGTTCATTAAGCACCTCTACCCCTTCAAGGGGGTAGGGCCGAAGGTCAAGCCAACCCCCCTCTTTTCGGCGAGCCTCAAAATCAAGGGCTAACCGCTCCCCAAGAGGTCTGAGACCCACAATCAGATCGGCCATCATTTCAGCGACCGGTGAATGGACCTCAGGATGCGCGAGCCGCTTGATTTGATAGAGGTAGTCATCGGCTGTGACCGGCCTTGAGGCGACCGCATCAAAATCTTGAAGACGCTCAATCCCCTCAAGGTCCTTTGCCGAGAGATCATGAAAACGATAAGCCGCCTTGCCCGTTTGAACAAAAGCCGGATGCGGTTGATAGGCTAGGTCCTGACGAAGATCGATGTCGTAAACACTGTAAGCAATCGTCGCTTCAAGGGCATTGTCCGCCAGCACCTCACCGTTGTGATCAAGATAAGTCACCGTGGGAAGTTTAAGGGCCGCCAGCGGCTCCAGCTGATAGGGCCTTTGAAGGTATGCATACTGGAGGGGAGGCTCATAGACCTGCGCAATGATCTCCAATTCGTTCGCGCTGTAAGCGCGGGCCGGATCCAAATGCTTAGGCCGCTCCTCAAACGAGGTGTAAAGAATATTCTTAAGGGCTTCTGCTGCCGGATAGGGGTTATTGGGGGGATTCCCACAGCCGCCAAGCATCACAGCAACGATCCAGAAGGTAACGCCCAATCGAAAGCCCTTAAGAACCATGATGGATGAACCGCCCCTCGCTTGTGAATATGTGCGCGTTTACTCTGCCCCAACGCCTTAAATTATACGATGATTGAGACTAATCCGGGCATTCGACCCCAGGCCATAGCGCAAGTCTTGTATAATACTTTGGGGGTCAGATGTTCGGCGTCTTGAGGACGTCACCCCCCAAGCGCCCATCGACCAACCTAATCTCAGGGATCTAAAGCATGTCAAAGAAAATTCTTGTTGCAATCTGTGGTGTTCTGCTTAGCACTGGTTTGGCGGCGGCCGACCTTAAAGTCGGCGTGGTCGATCTTCGTAAACTAGTTGATCAGTCAGCCCAGAGCCAAAAATCACAGGCCGAGCTCAAGAAGGAATTTCAGCCCCGTGAGAATAAGTTGGTCAACGAACAGAAGGAACTCAAGAAGCTCGAGGAAAAGCTCGAGAAGGATGTCGCCGTCATGACCGAAGCAGACAAGCGCAAGCTTGAGAAGGACCTGATCGATCGCGGCCGTGAATTCAAGCGCGCCATGGATGAGATGCGTCAGGACTATGGCCTCCGCGCTAATCAGGAAATGGCTAAGATCCAGAAAGTGGTACAAGAAGCCATCCAAACCGTGGCCAAGGAACAGACCTTCGACCTGATTCTGGTCGATGGCGTGGCTTTCGCTAAGGATTCCCTCAACATCACGGATGAAGTTGAAAAGAAGCTGGCCGGCGGCATCAAAAAGTAATCAACCGTCTCCTGATCACGCCCATCGGTCCACGACATCACAGGTTAATCATTTGGATATTCAAGAAATCAAGGAATATCTGCCGCACCGGTATCCCTTCCTTCTGATCGACAGAGTTCTTGAGGTCGAGCCGGGTAAACGGCTGTTGGCGCTCAAAAACGTGACCTACAACGAGCCTTTCTTTACCGGGCACTTTCCGGCCGTGCCGATCATGCCCGGCGTGTTGATCATCGAGGCTCTGGCTCAGGCAACCGGCCTTTTGGCCGGTCGCTCAATGGAAGGACTGGTCGGCAAAGGTCGAACCTACTATCTCGTGGGCCTCGACAAGGTCCGCTTTAAGCGCCCCGTTGTGCCTGGAGACCAACTCCACCTTGAGGCCACTTATGTGCGCCATAAACGCAATATCTGGGCCTTCGAGTGTCGCGCCGAAGTCGCCGGTGAATTCGTCGCCAGCGCCGAGATCATGTGTGCGGCTGCGGAGGACAACGCTTGATCCATGCCTCGGCCTTGATTGACCCCACGGCGCGACTCGCCGCGGACGTCAGCGTTGGCCCCTTTACCGTGATCGGGCCTCAGGTTGAAATCGGCGCCGGAACGGTGATTGGGCCTCACGTGGTCATCAAGGGACCGACCCTTATCGGCCGATTCAATCGGATCTTCCAGTTTGCCTCCATTGGCGAGGACCCACAGGACAAGAAATACCAGGGTGAAATCACCCGCCTTGAGATCGGGGACCGCAATACCATCCGGGAATACGTCACCGTTCATCGAGGCACTCTCCAAGATGCCGCACTCACCAAAATCGGGAATGACAACCTCCTGATGGCCTATACCCATGTCGCCCATGACTGTGTGATTGGGAATCACGTCATCATGGCCAACGGGGCATCGCTCGCGGGCCATGTCCGCGTCGATGATCACGCCATCCTCGGGGGCTTTACCTTGGTCCATCAGTTCTGCCAAATCGGCCGCCAGAGCTTTTCTGGCATGGGGAGCGTCATCAGCCGCGATATTCCGCCTTATGTCATGGTCGGCGGCAGTCCGACCAAACCCCGCGGCATCAATAACGTCGGCATGGAGCGCCTCGGCTACGATCCCGACGCGATCCTGCAAATAAAGCGCGGGTTCAAAGTCATCTACAAATCCCGCCTAAAGCTTGAAGAAGCGATCGAACAGCTGGCGACCATGGCGGAGCAATCCCCAGAGATCGTGCCGATGCTTGATTTTCTAAGACAAAGCGGTCGCAGCATTATCCGCTAACAACAGAGAACCTGCCCACATGCTGGTCGCAACCGCCATGGACATCCTTGCAGGCTTTGATGAGGCGGGACGGGGATGTCTTGCGGGGCCCGTCATTGCCGCTGCGGTCATTCTCCCTCCTGAAGGAGATCCCATTCCAGGTCTTGATGACTCCAAGCGATTAAGCCCCAAGGCGCGGGCCCGGCTGGCCGACCTCATCAAGACAGAGGCTCTAGCCTTCGCCGTAGGGCGCGCTGAACCCCTTGAAATCGATCACTACAACATTCTTAGGGCCTCGCTCCTGGCGATGCAAAGAGCCTGTCAAAGCCTTTCCTTGACCCCGACCTATGGCCTGATTGATGGCCCTCATTGCCCTGATCTTCCCTTTAGAACGAAAGGAATCATCCATGGCGACCGACTGGAACCTTCTATTTCAGCGGCGTCCATCCTCGCCAAAGTGGCAAGGGATCAGGAAATGATCATGGCCGATCGGCTTTACCCAGGATACGGCTTTGCTGTCCACAAAGGCTATCCAACAGCGGCCCATCGAAAAGCGCTGATGGCCCTCGGGCCCTCACCCATCCATAGAATGAGCTTCAAGCCCGTAGAGGCGGCCATTGATCGCCTTGAGACCATCTGATGAAGGTCCTTTCGATCAACCTTGGAACCCCGAAGACCCTTCTTTATCGCGGCAAGACCGTCAAGACCGGGATCTTCAAAACACCGACCGAGGGGCCTCAGACGGCGACCTTTGAAGGCTTCATCGGCGACCATCAGGCCGATCTCAAGCATCACGGCGGCCCCGACAAGGCAATTTATGTCTACGATCAGATCAATCTCGGTTACTGGGCCCTTAAACGCGGCGAATCGGACTATCCCCCAGGCCATCTCGGGGAAAATCTGACGGTCACCGGAATGGAGGATGAAAACGTTCACCTCGGGGATGTCTTTGTCATGGGCACGACCAAACTTCAGGTCACCCAACCCCGGGTTCCCTGTTTCAAGCTGGGCGTCAAACTCAAAGACGCCGGATTCGTCGGCGATTTCCTTCGCTCAGGCCGAACCGGATTTTATCTTCGGGTACTCAAAGAGGGGACCATCAGCGCCGGAGATACGATTATGAAGTGCCGCGAGGATCCGGCGCCCATCAGTATCAAAGAGGCGATGAAGTGCCTCATTCAAGGACCCGGGCAGCGCCCCATGATCGAACGAGTCCTCGCCAATGAAGCCCTTTCCCTGGCCTGGCGCTTGGACCTTCAGGATCGATTCGCCACCCATCATGCGGCAGATCACCCAATGACGACATCGCCTTCATCAACATAGACTCATCCCTTTTTTTAAGTCACCGCACTATGACCACCGATAAACTTTTTTTCTTCCCACCCCCCATCGTAGCCCTTCTCCTGATCGGGGCAGCCCGCAGCCTCGATCAGATCGCTTCTTGGATCTCTCTCGTTCCCGCCTCGTCGGGCGGGATCGTCTGGGTGGCGGCAGGCCTCGGCTTGGCCGCATCCGCCGCGTTTCAATTCCATGCGATCAAGACCACCGCCCTTCCGATGGGCACCCCGACCCAGCTGGTCACCCTTGGCGCCTATCTTTGGACCCGGAACCCGATGTATCTTGGGATCGTGACCGCGCTGCTAGGGCTCGCGGTAATGATGGGAACACTGCCTTACTGGCTGGTTCCGCCGGTCTTTTTTTTGATCATTAATGGGATTCATATCCCCTATGAAGAGGCTCAGCTTGAGGCGGTCTTTGGGCCGCGCTATGTGCGCTACAAAAACGCAGTGCAGCGCTGGCTCTGAGCTTCGATCCTTGGAAGACATAAAAAAAACCGGCGCTGTCCGAATCAAGAACAGCGCCGGTTTCTTGGGGGGGGTGGGTCGTCTTAGTCGACGGCCTCGATCGGGATGGTGCGGCGAACTTTTGAAGGCTCGCTATCCACCAGATATTCCGGGGTCTTTTCTTCCACCATCGCACCGCTGGTATTAGGGCCCATGATGGACACCAGGGCCGCCTTCAGGGGGTGACGGAGCGCGTCCTCAACGGCGGTCGCTTCAAAACCACAGTGGGCCATGCAATTGGCGCATTTGGGGTTCTTGGAATTCCCATATTTATCCCAAGGCGTTTCTTCCATCAAGGCTTTGAAGGAAGGTGCATAGCCCTCGTCGACCAGCAGATAGCAAGGCTTTTGCCAGCCAAAGACATTGCGGGTCGGGTTACCCCAGGGCGTACAGTTGTAGCTCTGGTTCCCGGCCAGAAAGTCGAGGTAGAGGCTCGAATGGTTGAGCTGCCACTTACGACCCCGCCCCAGCTTAAAGACATCACGGAACAGCTGCTTGCTGTCGCGCATCTTAATGAAGATATCCTGCTGGGGGGCATGTTCATAGCTGAATCCAGGAGCAATCGTCGCCCCTTCAACGCCAAGCTCATTGCAGTAATCAAGAAACTTCGCGATCTCCTCAGCGCCTTCCCCTTGAAACAGGGTGCAATTGATGGTGACCCTGAAGCCGCGACTGATCGCCATCTTGATCGCGTCAACAGCGCGCTCAAAGACGCCCTCCTGACAGACCGAGGTATCGTGGCGATCTTCGTTACCATCCAGATGAATCGAGAAGGTCAAAAAAGGAGAAGGCTTGTAGTCGTCCATGCGCTTTTTGAGCAACAGCGCATTGGTGCAGAGGTAAACATACTTGCCACGCGCAATGATGCCCTCTACGACTTCTGGGAGCTCTTTATGCAGTAACGGCTCGCCACCGGCGATCGAAACGATCGGTGCGCCGCATTCATCCACAGCCTCAAGGCACTCCTCAACGCTCAAGCGGCGATTCAGGATCTCATCGGGATAATCAATCTTGCCGCAACCCGCACAGGCGAGATTGCAGCGAAACAAGGGCTCGAGCATGAGCACCAGAGGATATTTCTGTTTGCCGGCCAGCTTCTGCTTCAGCAGGTATTTTGCAACGGTGAACTGCTGCCTTAATGGAACGCCCATGTGTCCTCCAAAGGATAAGGGTTCATTGGTCGGATGGGCCAAATGGAGGCCCCCGGTGGTGCCGGAAGTCGACGCCAAGATGTTGCGGATTCCAGCAGCTGGAGTCCTCCTAAGGGATCTCCATTAAAAATGCGTATATTTCAGGGTAAATGGTAGCCCGTAGTTGTATTTTCCTCAACTCTTTTTAGTGAAAAAACAACATTGCTTGACGTAAACCACAAAAAAGCTAGAATTTAGGTACCTGCGCCACTTTGGGCGTGTCGCTTCATTTGCAGCGATCATTCAAGAAAGCCAAGCTGATTCAAGGACTTGAAGGAAACCGCTCACCACTGCATGACTGATACCACGCCGCTGAACGCCCTTGACTCCCTGAGCGCTGACGCTTTTCAGGACCACCTCCTTCAGGGCGTTTCCAGAACGTTTGCCCTCACCATCCCCCAACTCCCCGAGGGGCTCGCGCGGCCGGTCGCCAACGCGTATCTGTTGTGCCGCATCGTCGATACGATCGAGGATGAGGTGAGCCTAGACGCCGCTCAAAAACGCCACTTTTGCACGTGGTTTACAGAAGTGGTTCGCGGCGAAAAAACCCCAGAATCCCTCCGCGACCACTTAGGCCCTCTCCTCTCAGAGTCGACTCGCCCCGAGGAGCACGCGCTGATCGCGGTGATGCCGAGGGTCATCGCCATCACTCATGGTTTTGACCCCGAGCAGCGTGAAGCGCTCGCCCTTTGTGTCGTGATCATGGCAGAGGGTATGGCGAACTTTCAGAATCTTGATCTCAGCCAGGGCCTCCCCACCCTCAAGGACATGGACCGCTACTGCTACTATGTCGCCGGAGTCGTCGGTGAAATGCTCACCCGGCTATTCTGCCACTACTCTAAGGATATCGCCGCCCATCGCGAGGAGATGATGGCGCTGGCCGTATCTTTTGGACAGGGCCTTCAGATGACCAATATTCTCAAGGATCTCTGGGATGATCATGCGCGAGGCGTCTGCTGGCTCCCTCAGGATATTTTTGACCAGGCCGGCGGCTTCCCCTTGGGGAGCCTTGAGCCGCACCACCACGACCATCGGTTCCAGAAAGGTTTTCTCCACTTGGTGGGTATTGCGCACGAGCACCTTAAAAACGCCCTCCGCTATACCCTCATGATCCCTGCTGAAGAAAAAGGGATGCGGGAATTTTGCCTCTGGGCCATCGGCATGGCCATTTTGACCCTGAGAAAAATCGCAGGGAACCCCGATTTCAGTCACTCCGTCGACGTCAAGATTACTCGGCGCTCGGTCAAGGCGACCATCGCGACCTGCCGCCTCCTTAGATCCAGCAATGCCGGCCTCAAGGCCGTCTTTCATCTGGCGGGCCAGGGACTCCCTAGAGCGCCGGCCGGAACCGAACTTTTTCAAATTAACCACTGAGAAGCCAACTCTATCAGGGGACATCTCAAACATGTTTAAAGATCACTACGATCCATCGGCAAATTCAGCCCATGTGAAGCCGCTGATGAGCGGGCCTTCAGGGGACCCCGTTGTTCGGGCCACCGAGCGGGCGCGCGATTACCTCCTAGAGCAACAGCACCCGGAGGGCTATTGGGTTTTCGAACTCGAAGCCGACTGCACGATCCCAGCAGAATACATTCTGATGATGCATTTCATGGACGAAATGAATCGTCCCTTGGAAGCCAAGATTGCCGTCTACCTCCGGAGACATCAACGTGAGGATGGCAGTTATTCCCTCTTTACCGGCGGTCCTGGCGACGTCAGCTGCACGGTCAAAGTTTACTACGCGTTGAAATTGGTGGGCGATGATATCGATGCCCCCCATATGAAGAAGGCGCGGGAATGGCTGTTGAGTCAAGGCGGCGCCGCCCAGGCGAACGTTTTCACCCGCATCATGCTGGCTATGTTTCAGCAGGTCCCATGGCGGGCGGTGCCGTTCATTCCGGTTGAAATCATGCTGCTGCCTCGCTGGTTCCCTTTTCATCTTGACAAGGTCGCCTACTGGTCAAGAACCGTCATGGTCCCGCTGCTCATCCTCTGCAGCTATAAGGTCAAGGCCCGAAACCCACAGGGCACCTCGGTGAGGGAACTCTTTACCGTGGACCCCGATCAGGAGAGAAACTACTTCTCCCACGTCAAGACGCCGCTTGGAAAAATGGTCCTTGCTCTAGAACGACTGGGCTTCAGCCTAGAACCTTATCTTCCAAAGGCGCTTCGGGCCCGTGCGACCGAAAAAGCCCGCGACTGGTTCATTGAACGCCTCAATGGGGTCGACGGCCTAGGCGCCATCTTCCCGGCCATGGTCAATGCCTATGAGGCGCTCGACTTCTTAGGCTATCCGAAAGATAACAACCTCCGGAAAGTGGCCCGGGAATCCATCGAGCGACTCTTAGTCATTAAAGACGACTGGGCCTACTGCCAGCCTTGCGTTTCCCCGATCTGGGACACCGGCCTCACCAGCCTCGCGCTGCAAGAGACGATTCGGCTCAAACCCGATGCAAGGACCCAGAAAGCTCTCACCTCAGGCCTTCGTTGGCTCACCAGCAAACAGCTGACCGACCATCCCGGCGACTGGCGAATCCGCCGGCCTAACGTCGAAGGCGGTGGCTGGGCGTTCCAGTTCGAGAACACCCACTACCCCGATGTTGATGATTCTGCGGTCGTCGCCCACGCCCTTTTGCAATCTGACAGCGAAGAATTCAGTGACCCCGTCCGCCGTGCCGGCCACTGGATTGCCGCAATGCAGTCAAAAGGTGGCGGCTGGGGCGCTTTTGATGCCGATAACACGTATCACTACCTCAACCATATCCCGTTCGCTGATCATGGGGCACTCCTTGACCCGCCGACGGCGGATGTCTCGGGTCGGTGCCTGATGTTCCTCGCAAAATTGGCTGAACAGCGCAGCGATCTCGGACCCGTGCTTGAGGACGCCATCGACTATCTCCTCAGAGAACAGGAAGCTGATGGCTCCTGGTTTGGCCGCTGGGGCACCAACTACATCTACGGCACCTGGTCGGTCCTGGTTGGCTTTGAGCTGGCGGGGCTTCCACGCAGCCATCCCGCGACTCAGCGGGCGGTAGCCTGGCTTAAAAGCATTCAGTGCCAGGATGGTGGCTGGGGTGAGGATAATTTTACTTACCATGACCCTGCCAGCGACAAGCGTGGGCGTTTTCATACCAGCATGGCGTTCCATACTGCGCTGGCCATCCTCGCCCTCCTGTCACAAGGTGAAGGGGAGTCACCTGAAGTCAGCCGCGGGATCGACTATCTGCTGCGGAACCAAAGTGCCGAAGGTCATTGGAACGACCTTTACTTCAATGCCCCAGGCTTTCCGAAAGTGTTCTATCTGAAGTATCACGGCTATGACAAGTTCTTCCCGCTGTGGGCGCTAGCGCGCTTCCAAAACGACCGCCAGCCCGCATAACGTGCCGGTTTTAGGATTTGTCGTCGCCCTTCCGGGCGAGGCCAGAACCCTCTCACAGCAGCGCCTCGATTTTGAGGCAACCCATGCATTGCCGGGAGGTCACTGGATTGGGGTCTCAGGGGCAGGCCCTGAGCGGGCCCATCGGGCCGCACGGAAGCTCTTGGATCAAAACGTCGACGCCCTGATCAGCTGGGGCTGCGCCGGAGCCCTCAAAGAGGATCTTCAGCCAGGCCATCTGGTGATACCAGAATGCATTCTCTCGGCGAACCATGAACCGTTGGTACCGGATCGCTCCTGGCATCAGGCCTTCCTCGACACCATCCCGACGCATCTCACGCATCATACGGGGACGCTCCTTGAGAGCCGCAGCGTGATCAAAACTGCCGATGAAAAGAGCCGCCTCCAGAGCGCCACAGGGGCTCTGGCCATCGACATGGAAAGTGCGGCCATTGCCCGGCTGGCTAAGGCTGAAAATATTCCTTTCCTGGTCATTCGAAGCATTGCCGATGACGCCTTGATGAATGTCCCAGAAGCGATCAACCAATCACTCAACCCGAGGGGCGATGTCAGGATGGGGGCCTTGCTCTTGGGCCTCCTAAGGCGCCCTCAGGATCTTCCAGGATTGATCCAGCTGGGGCGGAGCTTTGCTTTAGCCCTGACCACGCTTCGCGCGGTCAGGGACGCCCAAAACACTCACTTCAGCCTCAAAGGCCGCTGAACCAGAAGTACCCGATGCCATCCTCCACTCAACCCTCTCGTATCGACCGCTTCATGTGGTTTCTGGACGCCCGAGTCATCCGTTTTCCGTGGCTGATTCTCCTTTTGTTCCTGGGTGGGGCGGGGCTGACGCTCCGCTACACCATGGACCACCTCAAGGTGAACACCAACACGGCCGACATGATTTCGCTGGAGGTTCCCTTTCAGAAGAATCGTTTGACCCTCGAAAAGGCCTTTCCCCAAGATATCGGCAGTGGCCTCCTCCTGATCGAGGGGCTGACGCCAGAAGCCACCTCTGCCGCGGTGGACCAAATCACCCAAAGACTCACTAGCGACCCCGCTCATTTCAAAGACGTGGTGATCCCTGATGGTGGTCCCTTCTTCGCCCGCGAGGGGCTTCTCTACCTGAGCGTCGAAGATCTCGAGGACCTCTCTTCACAGCTGGCCCAGGCGCAACCCTTCATCGGTCGACTGGCAAAGGACATGAGTCTTGACAGCCTCCTAAGCCTCATCAAAGAAGCGCTTGAGGCTGCGAATCAGGAAGACCTGCCACTGGACCTCAATCCACTCCTCAACACCTTGAATGAGGCCCTCAAAGCCCACCTCGAAGGTCGCCCCTATGACCTCTCCTGGCGCCAATTGATGACCCCTAAGGCCACGGGGCTTGGGGTCACCAAACGGCTGGTCCTTTTTAAGCCGGTCCTCCACTACGAAGAGGTGATGCCGGCGGAATCGGCGATCAAGGCGCTCGATGCCGTGATCGCTGAAACCCTCCAAGGCACCCTCAAAGAGGTGACGGTCAGAAAAACCGGCGAAGTCGTCCTTGAGCATGAGGAGATGGAGACCATCAGCAATGGCGTGTCCAAAGCCAGTATTGCTTCCCTGATCCTGGTCTGTCTGACGCTCTGGCTGGCCTATCGCTCTTTCAAACTCGTCATCGCAACCTTCATCTCACTCACCTTGGGACTGGTTTTCTCGCTGGGCTTCGCGACGGTAGCGATTGGTCAGCTGAACCTCATATCGATTGGTTTTGCGGTCCTTTTTATTGGAATGGGTGATGCCTACTCTTCTCACTTCTGCCTTCGCTACCGGGAACTGATCTTAGAAGGAACACCCCCCTCTAAGGCGTTGCGCTTGACCATGAGTTCGACCGCGCCTGCCCTCCTTCTCAGCGCCTTTACCGCGGCCATTGGCCTGTTCGCTTTTATTCCAACCCGCTATTCAGGGGTCGCAGAGCTCGGCATCATTGCCGGCGCTAGCATGTTCATCGCCCTGTTTACGACGTTCACCGTGCTCCCCGCACTGATGAAGATTCTGCCGATCAACGCCCCCAAAAAGGCCCTCAAAAGCAAAGATCGAAGCCGTCTCAGCAACTGGCCGATCACTCATGCCATAACCGTGAGGCGCATCACCTTTGTCCTTGGCCTTCTGGCCTTGGGACTGATGCTCGGAGTCGAGGTGGATTTTAATCCCATCAACCTTCGGGACCCCGATACCGAGTCGGTTAAAACCTTCAAAACGCTTCTGGCATCCAAAGACACCTCGCCCATGTCTTTGGCTGCCCTCGCCCCCAATGAACAAGAGGCCGAGCGGTTAAAGGCCCAATTTGAGGCCCTCTCGACGGTGGATCAGGTAAGGACCCTCAAGGATCTCATCCCCGAAGATCAGGAAGAAAAAATTGATCTGATCCAGAACCTTGCATTGATCATGGGCTCAGGGCTAGAAGACTTTCCGCCACCGAGCGGCCAGCATGCCTCGATCGATGGCCTTAAGGCGCTCAATCTCGCCCTGGAGCATCGCCTGGCAAAAGTCCCCGAGGATCCGATCCTTCAAGCGCTCAATGAAACCCTCAAGGGATTCTTGAGCGCGGTCAAGGGATGGCCAGTAGACGATGAGGCCTTAAGACTTCAAGGCCTAGAGCACAGTCTCCTAGGGGGTCTTCCAAAGGTCATTCAGGATCTTGGGGAAAGTCTCAAGGCGGAACCCATCACCGAAACCAGCCTTCCGCCTGATCTTCTCGCTCGCTGGAGAAGCCCCGAGGGCCTCTACCGGCTCCAGATCATGCCGAAAGAAGACCTGAATCACCTCAACCACCTGAGGGCTTTCATTCTTGAAGCGCAAACGGTTGACCCCAATGTCACCGATCTTCCGGTCACCTACCTCGAGTCCATGAACGAGGTCATCACGGCCTTCAAGGAAGCCTTCACGATCGCCTTCCTCGCAACGACGATCATCCTCCTCCTGGTCCTGAGAAGCCTTCGGGATACCCTCTTAGTCCTTTTGCCGCTGCTCCTTGCTTCCCTTTTCACCGCGGCCGCAACCGTTCTTTTTGGTGTCCCCTTCAATTTCGCCAACATCATTGCCCTCCCTCTTCTTTTTGGTCTCGGGGTCGATAGTGGCATTCACATGACCCATCGTCTTCACGCCATCCAGCACGAAGGCGGCAATCTCTTGGATACCAGCGAGGCCAAGGGCGTTTTTTATGGGGCACTGACGACGATCTTCAGCTTCTCAAGCCTTGCCTTAACGTCACATCAAGGCACCGCCAGCATGGGTCTTCTCTTATCCATCGGACTCCTTTTGACCCTGATCTGCGCCCTCGTGGTGCTTCCCGCCTTCAGCGGCATCAAGCCCCGGCGGACCCCCTGATCGTGTAAAATCAAGGCCCATCATTCACTCTCGAACTCCCTGAGGCACGACACCGATGTCCACGTATATCGCCGATCTTCTGGTAGAACACAGCGGCCAAAACTTTTCGCTGCACGAGGAACACCTCAACACACAGATCGTGCGTGTCTTAAAGACTATCGGTTACGATCGGGTCTACACCCGCGCCAAAGGTCCTTACCTCTATGATCAGGATGATCAGGAATACCTCGATCTCTTGAGCGGCTTTGGTGTCTATGCGATGGGGCGTAATCATCCAACGGTGATCGAAGCCCTGAGGGATGTGCTCGACAACAACCTTCCCGACATGGTCCAGATGGACGTCTCGCTGTTGAGTGGTCTTTTGGCTGAAGCGCTCTTGAAACGCTGCCCGAAGAACCTGACCAAGATGTTCTTCTGCAACTCAGGAACAGAAGCGGTCGAGGCGGCCATCAAGTTTGCCCGCTATACAACGAAACGGGATCGGGTCGTCTATTGTGAGCACGGCTACCATGGCCTGACTCTGGGCGCCCTGTCCCTCAATGGCGAGAATGTCTTCCGCGAAGGCTTTGGCCCCCTCCTACCCGGCTGCGCCTCGGTGCCATTTAATGATCTTGCAGCGCTTGAGACAGCCCTTAAAGGACAGGATGTCGCCGCCTTCATCGTCGAACCCATACAAGGAAAGGGCGTCAATCTCCCTGATGATGATTATCTTCCTGGGGTTCAAGCCCTCTCCCAAAAATATGGCACGCTGTTCGTCGCCGATGAAATCCAGTGCGGCCTTGGCCGCACTGGAAAATTCTGGGCGATCGATCATTGGGGGGTTCAGCCTGACATGATCTTAATGGCCAAGGCCCTCTCTGGAGGGTTTGTCCCGGTCGGTGGGGTCGCCATGACCTCTCAGGTCATGGAGGCGGTCTTCAATCGCATGGACCGCGCCGTGGTCCATGGATCGACCTTTTCAAAGAACAACATGGCGATGGCGGCAGGTCTTGCGACCCTCAAAATCATCGAGGAGGAGAAGCTCATCGAGAACGCGGCCAAAATCGGTGACGAACTGATGAGCGGGATGCAGGAACTCGCTGATCGCTATGAGTTCCTCAAAGCCGTTCGCGGCAAAGGATTGATGATCGCCATGGAATTTGGCTCCCCGAAGAGTCTGTCGCTGAAAGCGGCCTGGAGTATGCTAGAAGCCGCCAACAAGGGGCTTTTTAGCCAGATGATCACCATCCCCCTGTTCAAGAACCACCGCATTTTGAGCCAGGTGGCGGGGCATGGCATGAATGTCGTCAAATTCCTGCCCCCGCTGGTTATTAACGAGCGCGATCGGGACTGGACCCTCGGTGCCCTCGATCAGGTGATCGCAGACTGTCACAAAGTCCCAGGCTCCATCTGGGATCTTGGTAAGACCATGGCCGGTCATGCCCTCAAATCCAAGGCCGGCTGACCCCATCGTCACGCCCCAACGACCCAACGCTTGAGAGAAAACCCCATGCCTTTTCTGTCTCATAGGTTCCAAGGCGCTTTGCGCCTGCTGCCTTTCCTCGTGTGCCTGATCATGCCGAGTACCGGCTTTCCCCATGCGGTGGTGACCGAATCTTCCCTGGCCAAGACAGCCATTAAGGCTCACCACCCCACCAAGGTGGTCCTCCTCTTTAACACCCATGTAGAGCTCGCTCTATCGCGGGTGTTTCTGGTCAGCGCCGGAGACGTATTTCATCCGGCCGAGATTTCGAACGGGCAGCACGACGGTGAACTCCTGATCCAGCTGCCATCGCTAGAGCCTGGGGATTACGCCATCAAATACAAAGTCTTCGCAGCCGATGGTCACCTGACCGAGAACAATATCCGTTTCCACGTCGCCCCCTAAGACCCACGTCAGGAGTTCGTCCGCATGTACATGCAAGGTCTTGCCAATTTTATTGACGATTTTCTCGGCGGCCTGATCCTGATCAGCTATGCCTTGGTGGTCGGCGGCCTCTTCTGGAGCGCCTTCATCCTCAAAGTCTGGGCGAAGGAGCCTTTGGCCAATCCGGCGATCATCCGCCGCGCGGTCAGCGTTCTCCGCTTCGGTGCTTTCGCATTGGCCAGCCTCCAGGGCATTAAGCTACTGATCAAGGGCATGGTTCTTTGGGGTGTCCTCGGTGAGCTCCCGATCCAAGACTACTGCGGCACCGTCCAGTTCCAGGCGGGCCTCCTGAGAATGCTGCTCGCGCTCGGGATCGCCGTCATCGCCGGCCGACTGCTTCTCGACACGCGCCAAAGGGGACTTTGGAATCTTATCCTTTTTATGAGCATCCCTCTGGTGATTGCCGGTGCCTGGCTGGTCCACGCGGTGGGCCGCTTCGAGCACCGGGAAATCCTGATGACGATGACCCTCCTTCACCAAATGTCAGCGGCTATTTGGTTTGGCGGGGTCGCTCAGCTGCTCGCGCTGTGGCGTCTCGGCTACCAAGATGAAGAAGCGCGACAGTTTTGGCCCCACGCCATCATTCGGTTTGGGACCCTCGGGGCCGCCGCCGTGGTCCTGCTCTTAATGACCGGCCTCCCCCTCGCCATCAACTACATCGCCTCCTTCGAGGGCCTCTTTGGAACCGGCTACGGGGGCCTGGTGCTCACGAAGGTCGCTCTTCTAACCCTGGCACTAGGATTCGCCTTCATCAATCATCGGGCCGGCCGGCGCTGGCAAGAGACTGGCGAGGCCGGAGCCCTCAAGCGCAAGGTGCCTTACTACATTGAAGCCGAAGCCTTCATTCTGGTAGGCATTCTCTTTATTGCAGCGACCCTCTCCTCGCAGCCACCTTCAGAAGACATCGCTAAAAATCCCGAGCTCACCGCGACCATCTCCGAAGTCATCGAGATGTTCACGCCACGACTACCTAAAATTCATTCACCCTCCCACGACCAGCTCCTCGCCGGGGAAGCCGGAAGAGTGGCGGTGGTTAACAAAATTCCCTCGATGGCCGCCACCGAATGGTCGGACTACAACCATAATATTTCGGGGATCTTCCTGGCCACGATGGGCCTGATGGCCTTGCTTTCCTATATTCCATCACCCGCTTTTCGTTGGGCCCGTTATTGGCCATTGGGATTTATTGGACTCAGTATTTTTCTATTCTTTAGAAGCGATGGGGAGACTTGGCCGCTTGGCCCAATCGGGTTCTGGGAAAGCACCTTTGGCAATGGCGAAGTCTTCCAACATCGCATCGCGACGCTGCTGACCTTTGCGCTTGGGGTCCTCGAAGTTCGCGCGAGGACCCGGCTCGATGCCCAAAAGGTGCGCTACATGTTCCCCATCCTGTGTGCCTTTGGCGGGATTCTCCTGTTGACGCATGCCCACGCTGAATTTGAACTCAAAAGTGAATACATCATCCAGTCGACCCATACCACCATGGGCCTTCTGGCCGTCATCATGGCGGCGGGTCGCTGGCTGGAATTACGACTTGCTCCGGGTGCGACCCAAAGTGATGGCACCGTCATCAACGAGGCGACGGTCGCAGGACTTTTAGCTATTTTCTCGATGTTCCTGATTGGCACTATCATGATGTTTTACCGTGAGCCTCTGTTTTAGGGGCGTTAACCGCCCTTACCCTTGGAGGTCAGCCTGATGCCTGCCACCGATCGTTGCGCCTATGTGGAATGGTTTCGGGGCTCCGCGCCCTACATCAACGCCCATCGCGGCAAGACCTTTGTCATTTATTTCGGGGGCGAAGCGGTTGCAGACCCAACATTCAAGACGCTGCTGCATGACGTTGCACTCCTTCACAGCCTCGGCATCCGGCTGGTCTTAGTCCATGGCATGCGGCCGCAGATTGATGAGCGACTGAGCCGCCGCCGGCTGACGGCCACCTATTTTAACGGGCTTCGGGTCACCGACGACGCGGCCTTGGAGTGCGTCAAAGAGGCCGCAGGAACGGTCCGCGTCGAAATCGAGGCACTGCTCTCGATGGGGCTCCCCAATTCGCCCATGGCCGGCGCCGAGCTGCGCGTGGCCTCTGGAAACTTTGTGATCGCTCGCCCGGTCGGGGTTCGCGATGGCGTCGACTTCCAGCACACCGGCGAAGTGCGCCGGATTGATGCCTCTGGCATTCGGGAGGTTCTCGATCTTGGCAAGATGGTCATGCTCTCAGCGGTAGGCTATTCACCCACGGGTGAAATCTTTAACCTTCGCTCGGAAGACGTGGCCACCCAGACCGCGATTGCCCTCAAGGCTGACAAATTGGTCCTTTTAGGCGAAGGCGACTGCCGCGCCGCTTTGGATGGCGCTTTGATCCGCCAATTGACGAGTGAGGAAACCCGACAGCTGCTCGATCAAGGCCCTCTCGAGAATGATCAGATCCGGCCTGATCTTGAGGCGGCGGTCGCCGCGTGCGATCAGGGGGTTGAACGCGCACATTATCTCAATGGGCAAGTGGATGGCGCGCTGCTGCTCGAGTTCTTTACCCGCGATGGGGTCGGCACCCTGATCAGTCAGACACCTTTTGAAACACTTCGGCCCGCATCCGTCAGTGATGTCCCGGGCATCTTAGGTCTCATCGTCCCCTTGGAGGAGGCCGGCATCCTGGTCAAGCGCGACAGGGAGCGCCTTGAAAGTGATTTAAGGGACTATACGGTCATTGATCGCGATGGCACGGTGATTGGCTGTGCGGCACTTCACGCCTATCCAGAATCCGCTCAAGGAGAAGTTGCCTGTCTCGTTCTTCACCCCGATTATCGCTGCGAGCAGCGCGGGGCTCGACTGTTGGAATCCCTCGAGTCGACAGCCTCGAGCCAGAACCTCCAGCAACTCTTTGCCCTGACCACACAGACCGCGCACTGGTTCAGGGAGCGGGGATTTGAGCCCGCCGACATCAGCGACCTCCCCCCCGCTCGACAGACCCGCTACAATCCCGAGAGAAACTCTAAGATCCTGATCAAAGTCTTATAGCCTTATGGCTTAAGGCGTCTTGTGATCCTCGACACAGGTGTAGGTCGCCGCATTGCTCTTCATCATCAGGGAGGCGGGATATTTCCCCTCAATCACAAACTCCCGTACTTCCTCGCTGGTCACCCGCTTGCTTTCTTCCTTCGCAATACAAGCACAGACTGTAGTGACCTCTGCAAGAAGAACACCGGATCCTTTCATCGCCGCCTTTTCATTCTCAACGCACATCTCGGTGAACTTTTTTTCAAATTCTCTGTGGTTCTCCTCACTCACCGGCGTCGTCGACCAAGCAGCACCCGAGCTTAGCAGTGAGGCCGCAATGAGCGTCATGGACATCAAACACTCAGAAAGGGGTCTTTTATTGTTGTTCATCATTTTGTCCCAAAGTGGTTAAGGCGCTCAATTGTAAGCCATCCCTCCAACCCGCACGCAATGCCTGTCGCCCCTTCCAACGCTGATGGAGCCTCCCATGATCCCACCAAAATCGCCAATCATCGCCCTCAAGCCCAAGACGAAAGGGGCACCAAAAAGCCGCGCCCATGACCAATTCAATAAGCTTATCGATAAAATAGAACAGCATAAACAAAGGCTAACAGCATGGAACGAAGCCATTGCACAGCATCACGAAGAGCGGTCTTTGATTTTTATGCCGCTTATCCACCGCGTCATCGCTGCCAAAGAACAGTTAGCGAGGCAACTCGATCGGGCCATGGACGATGATCGTTTTAGGCAGCGAGAGAGAGACAAACTCGCGGGGCTCATTCTTGATCTCATCGAGCCTCTTATCGACCAAGGCGGTGCCGATCACCTCAAACCCCTCTACGACAAACACAGTCCGATCAGCTACGACTTTGGGATGGCCGCCCTCGATGAGGAGCTCGAAGCGCTGATGCGGGAAGACTCCGATCACGAAGCGTTCTTCGATAACACCCTCACCGACGCAGAGATGGAAGCCATTCAGCAACGTCTTCTCGAAGAAGAAATGGCTTTTGAGCGCTTAGAAGCGGAGCGGATGGCGGAGCGCCAAAAAAAACGGCGCACACCAAAAGAAAAGGAAACCGTGGACGTTAGTCAATCCATTCAAGCGGTCTTTCGACAGCTGGCCAGCGCCCTTCACCCCGACCGTGAACTAGATCCTGAGGAGAAAATAAGAAAGACGGCCTTGATGCAGAATATCAATGTGGCCTACCAAAATCGGGACCTGTTGAAGCTTCTCGAATGGCAGCGCACCCTTGAACCCAACGATCACGACCATGCCCTGCGACTTCCCGAACAAACGATCAAACACTACAACCAACTCTTAAGGCAACAACTCAAAAAGCTTCAGAACGACATCGCGGACATCGACGGACGCTATCGAGATCACTTAGGACTGGGGCCACGCCAAACCTGTTGCCCCGACCTTTTATTGCAGCGCCTGCGCCAAGATATGGCGGCCATCAAACAAGACCTTCAGGAAACCGACAAGACGATCAAGACCGCTCGACATCACGAGAGTTTGGCTTTCTGGTTAAGAGCACTCCCAAAATCAAATCGCCCTCTTTAACCAGGGCTCGATTGACGGAATGCTTTCGAGCTACTAGTGTTGTGTTTTTATACATGAGGAACCCCTGACCAGATGACCGCCCACCCGCCTTTAAGGGCCCACCCCTTCGTCAAAGTCGCCTGTGAGGACTGCAACCTCACCAGAATTTGTCTCCCGAAAGACCTCGAAGATGATGGCATCAAGGATCTTTCTAAAGTCGTCCGCCGTGACCGCACCCTCCAAAAAGGGGAAACCCTCTATTGGGCCGGTGAAAGTTTCAGTGGCATCTATGCGCTAAAATCAGGCTCCGCCAAACTGGTCCATACCGATCGTCAAGGTCGGGAAACGATTATCTCCCTGGTGCTTCCTGGGGAGCTGTTCGGCTTTGATGGCCTCACCGCCAAAGAACATCGCTGCGCGCTGGTCGCCCTTGAGACCAGTCGTTACTGTGAACTGGCCTCGAGCGATCTTGAGCCTCTCGCCAAAAAGATTCCAAGCCTTCAGCACATCCTCCTTGAACGGAGCTGTGAACAGATGGATCAGGTGGTGGAGCAGCTGGCTGCCAGCCAACGTCCCGCGGAAGAGCGTCTGGCCGGCTTCCTTCTAGACCTTGCCAGCCGTTACCAGCGCCGAGGCTTCCCTTTTGAATCCTTCAACCTGAGCCTCACCCGCCAGGATATCGGCCATCACTTGGGCCTCGCGCTTGAAACCGTCAGCCGCCTTCTCGGTCGGCTGGAATCAGCGGGCATCATCAAAGTGCAGGGAAAAAGGATTCAGCTCCTCGATATCAATGGTTTGAAAACCGCTGCAGGTCAACCGGAGGAACGTTCGGCATCAACCTTGATCTAGATCAAGGTTGATGGGACCAAGGATTAACCAAGGACAATGAACCTTGGGTTAGATCCCCTTATCATTTCACCAACGACACGGTTTGAAGTCAGACCTCACCGTTCCCGTTGAAAGACCTACAACAGCATTTGGCGCGCAACCCCCGGGGTCGGCGCGCTTTTTTTTGGTTCTCGCTTCATAGAAGCCCTAACGACGACATCGTTTGGTGATGGGGCTAAGTAGTGCCTGAACGAAAATGATATATACTATATATATCAGTGTGTTATAATCATTATCGACGCTCAAGATGATCGCTCAGGTGGTTGTTTATGGCCGGGTCGGTTCAGCCCAGCGCCACAAACC
>Ga0114958_10000055_pt1 | contig 93302 bp, 96 predicted proteins | sample C_130208_EF_Meta_FD_89577 | JGI IMG/M metagenome (GOLD analysis project Ga0114958, IMG submission 89577) | Freshwater microbial communities from Lake Croche, Canada to study carbon cycling - C_130208_EF_MetaG | ecosystem: Environmental > Aquatic > Freshwater > Lake | place: Lake Croche, Canada...
AGGCTGGTATTGATGGAAAATTCCAATCTAACGCAGCTGTTGGCGCCCAAGGCCAAAACCTGGGTCCTTCCCCGTCTGCGTCTTACAAAATGAGTGGCGGCAAACGGTCTCGTAGGTCTCGCAAGAGTAAAAAGGGTGGATTTTTCGCCGGAATCCTCAACCAGGCGGCTGTCCCGTTTTCTCTGGTTGGGCTGAATCATCTTGCGAAGAGCATGAAGAAGAAATAAATAACTTTTAAAAATCCACTTTTTTAAAAAGTGGAGCAAAATGGGAGTTTGACACTATTGCGAAAACTAGATAGAGAGGTTGTTCGTTTGTTAATATATAAATGGAGGCGAATGAGTTATCAAGCATTAAGAAATACGTGAAAATGTCTCAAACTATAAATACGAATGATAAAACTAATATTTTTAACTGTAATGATTTAATCAGTATTAAGCATTACGTAAAGGCGCATCAAACTATGAATATGAATGATCAAACTAGGATTCTTAACACAATCAATATATTTTTTATCAATAATTGCGATCACAACATTATAACGGATTACGTTGATATTTCTCTGGATAAAGGCCGGAATATCAAATATTGTACTAAATGTGAAATTACGTTTTCGAGTTGAATCAATGTGCAAAAGCGAAAAAAATGAAATAGTTTTTGTTAATAAATTATTAACAACAACAATCAATAATGCCCACCTTTGTATACACTGTTACTGAATATGGGTGCAACAGCACTCCAAGTGATATGTGGGCACCATTAGTTCGCGTATTCACAAGTCATAGCGCAGCTTACAAGCACTACTTAAGTGTGACACCTAGTCTTGACGAAAAGTGGGGAGCGACAAACAAAGCAAAGATAGAGAGACTGAGCGATCAGGTCGGCGTTCTAGAATACATTTGTCAAGATGGATGCTGTGCGAAGAGACCCTATGGTGCGGTGATTGCTAGATGTGTTGTTGAATAAAAATGCTTTACACCTTTGCGCATTTCTCACAAGTTATGAACGTAGTAAAGAAATGCGCATGGAACCGTTACTTTTCGCTGACACAAGGCACGCAGTGCCTGCGTTTCGTGAAAACGCCCCAGAATGGGCGTTTTCAAAGAGAAAAGGTGTAAAAAAAGCGAGAAAAATTTTGATAACTTTTTCTAAAAGTTTGTGTAGAACGATAGAAATTTTTTGATATTGTCTGTATATTTTGTTGTTGGTTTCAAATTTTCACAGTCGTTGAATTGATTGTGTATTTTTTTCACATCTTCTGCTGGTCGTTTTATACCAGTATCATCTCTTGGCAACAACAACTTTCTATTGGTATACGTTTCTTCTGATTGGTATACATAGTGCGCAATATATGCAGGTGTATTATCATACGATAAATTAACAACATTGAATTGTGGGCAATTACCAATTATTGCGTTATTTATACCATACATCCTTGACTTATTTCGAATATTGTAAAAGTGTGGATTTATCGAGTCTACTATTTCTCTTGGTCTCACAAAGCTCTTTACGTGTTTATCTAGTTTTGTGTTAGACTTTGTATAATTTTCAAATATGAGTCCTTTGGGTTCTTTAGTTAAATAATTAGAACCGAACATCAACCAGTTCACACCTAATGAGTGAGCGTGAGGATATTGGGTTAAAAAATGTTTAACTCCCCTAAATTTATCATGTAGTATTAAAAACTCGTCAGCGTCTAAATAAATCATCCAATCTATATTCAAGCGTTTTGCTATTTTTGCGGCATTATTCATAAGTGGCATTTTGATACCATTATTAAGATGTGATACATTTAGAATTATAACTCGTTTATCAAATTTTGCAAAAACTGTTTTTAGTGGAGTTTTTGATTTATGATCAAATAAAACGATAATATCAAATCCAATTAATAAATGGTGAGCTGCCCATTCTTTTATATGCTTCTCATCTCTCACATTTGCGAATAGCGCCACTTTTGATAATGTCATGTATAATATATATATATATATATTACAGCAAGAGTTTTATAGTTTTTATTCAGCAATTGTCTGTAATTTGACTAATTCTTCGCGGATATCATTTAACATGATTTTTTGTTCTCGTATTAAATTCTTTTCTATAAAACATATTGACATTAAAAACATACACCCTCTTCTATTATAATAATCTTGAAGATCATTTTCTATAACAAACATGGTTGTATGTAGTTCTTGTATTCTCTTTTGTCGTGCTTCAAGTTCATCATAAATTTTGGTCATAATACATATAATACACAAATTTTTTATATATTTTATAAATATGAATTTCGAACATCAAATTCAACAATGGGTGTCAACAGATAATCAATTAAAGGTACTAAATGAACAAGTTAAGACCCTACGAGAGAAACGCAAAAATTTAACAGACTCAATCCTTGATCAAGCATCCAAAAATAACTTGGAAAACGCCACAATAAAAATTGGCGATGGTCGTCTGAAATTCACTACCACGAATGTACCCGAACCATTAACATACAAATTTTTAGAGACAAATTTAGGCGGCATTATCAAAAATCAAGACCAAGTGGCAACAATTATTCAATATTTGAAGCAAAAGCGAGCGGTAAAGGTATCTCCTGAAATAAAGCGGTTTTAAAACTAATTTCTTGTGTATCTATTGTATATGGAGCCAGGCGATTTAATTTTCAATAGTGAACCGGATAAAGGAATATATAGTGGTGGTTTTAGCATAAAAAATTATTTTTTAAATAATGGTATATCTCCTATAACCACATTGAATCAACAAGGCGGGTCAAATAAAAACAATGTTGCTGACCTATTTGATAACCTTGTTATTCCCACTTCTCTTTATTACAGGGGTGGGTCTGTTTCTCATAATAGAAAAAGAAGCAGTTCTAATGATGATGACGATGACGATTCTGACGTAGTAGATGATAATCTTTATAACGAATTGTTAAAAATGGTTAGCGGTGAGAATAAAACAGAAAAGAGAAAAACAAGGCGAGCGTATAAAAAATCGATTCGTCAAAAATCGAGGAAAACTAAGTAAGAAATTTACATATGAGAAGTAATAATAAAATTGAAAAAAAAATAAAAATTGTTAAAGAGTGCGATGATACACATGAGATTTTGATAAGCAAAGAACCTGAGTGTTTCATATGTTTACAAAATGAAGCAGGGATTATACCTCGATTAAAAGAACAGCAAATATATGTGAAAGTGTGTAAATGTGACGGGTGGGTTCACAATGTGTGTTTGGAGACATGGGTTAGCATAAATAAAAAATGTCCAATATGCTGTATTTTGGTTGATAACAAACTATTGTTTTCAAATTCATTTGGTTTTATAATTCTAATATTCCTTGTTTGTGGTGTATATTTTTACATAATGAATATATAATTAATAGTTGAAATATCAATTCAATTATTAATTTATGCACTCCAAGATCCCGAATTAAATGGCGATACCAAAATTTCGTTTACTTTGTTTTTCCAATAATCAACACGCGCTTGAAACGCAATATCTTCTGCTGTTAATGGATATGGTGTTGTATTTTCCATAAGTTCTTCTTCTTCACCCGTAATTCTTGGTTTGTATCCATAGCAATTTACCCCAAATTTAAGCTGGGGATTTATCATGTAACCCCCATTGATACCCGGACGTCCACAGTCTTGCTCATGTCCAGGTATGGTTTGTAAATGGTCAAATGTTTTTTGCTGTGTAGGAAATAATGCCATTTGTCCATCTGACCAACCATAATTACACCATTCACCACCTTTATCATATGCTCCCTCTATTTCTTTATATGTGGCCAATCGTGATCCATATGCGGTACATAATGCCTTCGCATTTTTGTAATTATATGTGTTGCCTGGTATATTGAATACCTGTTTTTTACGAAGAATTTCGGGGACAGGAGGAGGTAAGCCTTGTGTATTCGTTTGATCAACAACTATATCAATTTTAGGTTTATTTGTAAAAAAGTCCTTAATGTATGCTGTAACATTAATACTGAAAAAATACTGAAAAGCATTTGAAACAATCAATAGTAAAAGAATTACACCAATAATTATAGCAAATATTGACATGCCGCCTCCGTAGCTATTTTCAGTATTCATATATCCATCATTGTTATTTCCTAAAGAAGAGAACAAGGCAAAATATGCTACAATGATTAGAAATATTATAATAAATACTACAGGATTTAATACGACTTGATTCATATAATCATACATATATACTGGATCAGTTGTTGATGTTGTGTTCACGTTCATATATATACTTTTAGAAAATCCACCCAACCTTTGAAAAAGGTTGGTCCAAATCTGATGTGGGGGGCACCCTTCGGGAGGGGACTTACCCCCGTTTTTCTAAAGGTGGATTTTAGGTTTTGTTTGGCTCCACCTTTTTAAAAGGTGGATTTTCTATAAAAAAGGCAATACGCCTTCGGCGAAACAATTGACTCAATCATGTTAACCTCTGCGACAGATGTATCATTATAATGATACCATTTTCCGTTTGCGTTCTTTACATATGCCGTATAATGTCCCCCCAATACCCCTCCACTATGATTACACACGCCATATAAATCATACACATAACTACTCTTCTTGTAACCAACTACATAGCTCGATAAATCTAAATTATCAATTGGAAATGATACAAGAATTTGATTTTTTCTGCCTCGATAATCGAATCGCTTCAAATCAATTACTAATACACTTGGAAAACTCCAAAATGATATTTTCTTTTGAATATTCTCCTTCTTACTGGTTTCTTCATTATACCACGCATTTTCATCTTTTAATATCTCGCCTTCACAATACAAGTTCATACAATCAATCAAACTGGGAGACTTGTTATTTGCTGGAATTGGCAAGTCAATCATAAAATATGGTTCTGGTGTCAGCTGTAATTGTTTTCCTGTTTCTAAAGAATGAATCGTTGATACGTGAACCGCATAAAAGATATTCCATAGCTCCGAGTATTCTTTTGTATACGTATTTTGAATCATTTCAAAACACTTCACAGCAACTTTATCTGTTTCATTCACAACAGTTCCATTTATATTCATTTTAATTTCTCTCGCTAATGATGTGTGAAAACAATCAATCATAAATAGCAAAAACTCCGGCACGTCGTTTTGTGAAAAACCAGTGAACATGTCCATGTGCTTAACTCCCGCAACTCTTTGAATAGTTTTTATGAATTTTCCAGGCGATACCACGCAATTTTCATTCCATAATATCTTTCTCAAATTATCCCATTCTAGCAAGAGCGCCGAGTCGGGTTTATTTTGAAGTTTCCTTTTATAATTTTCATTGTTCAGTAAGGTATTTAATTCATATGTGTGAGATATAACTTGCATACACGAATTGATAAAACATGTATTTCCTAAATTTGCTAATCCACTCAATCCTTTATTTTTAAATTGCTCAAAGTCCATTACTTGTATTATTAATACGATTGTATTTAAACAGATTTAATATTAATATTGTATATGAATTCATCGACTAGTATAACTGACGCATTACTCCTCGAATCTTTGAATAATATGTATAACCAGAATATACGCGTAATTGAGAATTTAAATTACCAAAATAATGAAATACGCAATGCCCTAGTTCAATTGTCAAATAGTCGTAGAACAAGTTTTAATCAACCTCCTCGGGTTTCTAATAATAATTACAGAAGTCGTGACGATTCTCGACGCGAAGACAATCGTAGAAATCGCACAAATCACACAGAGTATCGGGGCAGCAGACCTAATACAGAACAATTCAATACTGATGTGAGAAGAGCACTTGTAAACACTATAAATCGAAATAATGGCAGACAAAACACAACACATTTTATACCCCCTGTAGCGAATAGGCCTCGCATGGATAGTATATCATATGCTGATGTCAGTTCAAATTATGTTGATAATACAAGTATTGATACATATGCTTCATATATCATTCGCGAATTTTTTACACCTGTAAATGTATACCCGACACAAGAACAAATTAACAGAGCATCTAGAACGGTTCGATATGGAGACATTGTAAGACCCACTAACACAACTTGTCCTATAACTCTTGAAACATTTAATGATAATAGCGAGGTTACAATCATACGTCACTGTGGTCATGCGTTCAATACTGATGATTTTAACTCGTGGTTTAGAATTAATTGTAGGTGTCCAGTATGTAGGTATGATATAAGGGATTATACAACAGGTCAAGATGCTTCTGCTGTGAGTGAAGAAACCATACCAGATGATAGGGAAACGACTGAAACGGCTTTGGGTCAAGTATTTTCTCAAAATCCTACTAGAATTCAATATAGTATATATCGTTTATTTGATAGTTCAAATAATTCTATTTATTAGTATCGTGTTTTGGGACAATTTATATTTCAAACAATAATAAAGAATATTTTGTTATACACTTAGTTATGCGGCAACAAGACCGATACGACGATGATGAATCATTTTTAGAAACGGACCGAGATTTCTTAACTGCTTTTGCAAATTGTAATTTCTCAAAAATGATTATTGAGAAATTAATTCAGTTAGTTCAAATGAGCGGTGTGTATATTATTTGGATTTGTTTACACTATTTATCGTCATATTTGTATGTTCAAATGTGTGTACCATATAGTTGGACTGGTTTTTTTGCGTCACCATTTCTAATAACATCTCCACATTGTCAGGCATTTCGATGGATGATTTCTACCGGTGCGTCCATGATTGAGAATATGTGGTTATTATTGGGGGTATGGATATGTTCTAACATATTAAGAAAGTAATATAAAAAGGTGATATGATTGATTACATGGCAAGACGTGCGAATTTTAAGTGGAATATTAATGAGATACTTGCTTTACAGAGAGAATATGAACTATTGGAAATGACTGTTCAAGAAATTGCGGCTAAGCACGAACGAAATGTTAATGCGATCCTGGCCAAACTTGAAAAGGAAGGATTTATTGATAGTCGATACAACGCACGAGGTTATCGTGTGGGGACACGGCGCATGTAAATCTCTCTATACTATATATTTATCACTTTGTAAAAAATAAAGTAATAAATGAATTGTTTCCACTTTTGAAAAAGTGGAGAAAAACGAGGGCTTTGCCCTCCGTGTTGAATAAAATAAAGGTTGATTTTGCTCGCTTCTCTTTTAAAAAAGGGGATAAAATTTTGATAACTTTTTCTAAAAGTTATTTTTATAAAAGTTATTTTTCCAAAAGTGGATTTTTAAATGTTGGTTTTCACAAAGAATTTCATCAAGCTTTGAACACCTTGACTGTCATTGTTAATTTCTCTCAAATATTCGTCAAACAATAGTGCTTTGACCTCCTTATTTCTCAATTGTTCCAACTTATCTGCGAATTTATCTTCATCTGTATCTCGTCTCAATATTTCAACTTCCTTTTTGTATTTCATAATTTTCGGCTTTTTATTTTGTAATTCCCACATTTTTTCAAGAACTAGCGCAAATACTTGTTGGACCGGCTTCATAATTTGATTTGTGATGTAAAACGAATAATCAATTTTCAAACCATGTTCTAAAACAAATGACGGTGTTTCAATCTTATCACCCTGTAATGCCTTCTTATTAGGCACATTGATATATACATATGGGATACGATCGCCAGAGGCAGGCTTGTTTCCCGGATCTCTTGCGGTAATTCGGTCTGCGAGCACTTTGTGCGCAATTGATTTGGGATTTTTGTAACCAGATCGCAGTGATTTTGTGATAATAAGTTTATCCATTGGATATTTTTCATCAACTATGTTTTTTAAACATGATCTTAAGAATTCCATTGCCTGACCAATATTTTGTTGTTTCATCAAAATGTCAATGATACCACCATAAATATCCTTTACAATTGGTGCGTTGTCTCGTCGCTTTAAAACGATACCCATCTCCTTTCGTTTACATTTATTGGGGTCTGTCTCGTATAACATTCCTACATATCGCTTCTTTGATAACAAACAGAATGGCATAAATGTCTTTTCATATTCTAAATCATGTGGAGCCTTCAAGAAACTTGAGGCCAAATGACCTGCTTCTTGCGCGAGTTCGATTGTGATTTCAAGTGCCTCCTTACCGCGAATTGGTTTTCCTTCCGGGGTCTGTAAGTTGAATGTGAAGAATACAGAATCCGTGTTGTGTACAATGATATTTCCAACACCGGCAGCAAAGTGGTGGTTGTCAGTCGTCAAATCATATACATAGCCTTCATAACTGATAGGAACAATTTTCTTCACAGCGATTGGGTTCTTTCTCTGTTTTTTCTTAGTCATTGTGATACGATAAATATCCTGTTTATCGCTCCGCGTGTTTATGGAAGTTGAATAGCCGATGCTTGTCGCCAACCAACATATTGACGCAGCACTAATTTGACTTTTTTGGTCAATTCTTGTATATCCATTGTCATCTTTATCTCCATCCGCGTCATACAAACCGTCGAAGAATGCTCTTCTAATAGCTTCAGAACCTGTCATTATTTCGTTAGGGATCACCTTTGATTTATTCGTATACATTTTTCTTCGGTAATACTTAACAAATTTTACGATTGATCCATACATATCACACTTTGGCGACAACTTGAATACACCAGAACTCTCCAATGTTGGTAAGACAACCCATCCAAAATCAGGATACGCAGTTTGGCATAGTTTCAAATACTTGTCGATCAATTCGGTTGATGCGTTATTTAATGCCCATGATGATTTTTTACCAGAAGGACAGCAATACTGACCACAACTTCCATCTCCAAAGAAGAAACCCATTATTTGTGCCTCTTCTATAGTTATGTTATTGATACCATTCTCGATAGATGGTAACGCATGATGTAACAATTCAGTACCAATTTCAATATTATTTGGTGAAATCTCTTCACCATTTTTCAGTATTAGTGAATGGTCATCAGTGACATCCACAACACCGGTATGAGTTAGAATGCGCACCATCCTCTTGTGTGACGCTAATCCATGGCGAATCACCCTATGAAGTTTAGTGAAACCCTTTTCTGTCCAAGTCTCAACTCCTGACAACTCGCAAAACTCCTTTTCCTGTTTTCCTTCTTCTTGACACATGATCCAGTTATTATTTCCATACTTTTCAGCAAGGTGTTCAATTGTTAAAATTTCCAATTGTCCATCCACTCTTATATAAATCGGTGTGTAATTTGCAACACTATCACCATAAATATACTCGGCCTTTGTAAGAACTGGTCCGTGGTTCGCTGTATTACAAACATTATCCCCATAACATTCTTCAATCAGTTTTTTGGCATAAATGAGCAACAATCTACCTGTTGATGTAGTGCAGGCGGCAATATCCTTCTCGTAGAAAGTGCTAGTCTTTGCTCCACATTGACCATACAATGAATTTGCGGTCACTTTGTATCCAAGTTGTCTCTTATCCAAAACATTCTTCATAAATTCATCCGTTTGTAATGGGATTTGTTTGCGTGTGGTTTTGCGTGCCATCAATAACTCTTCCAGAATAGACGGCATAATCGCCTTCATTCCTTCGGGAAATTGGGCAAATCGGCAAATTTTAGTTCCAGACCTTACCTTTTCAACTGTGGTTGATGTAGGGGTTTTGCGTATGTATCTGTATGTATCATATGTAACATTTACATACTCGTAATCTGGCAAATTGTCATAGATGAAATTCCCATCATCGTCTTGTTCCCCCGTCTCTTCAATTAAATTTCCTGCCATATCATATTCCTTTGTCCACACTTTACTGTCATGAGATAAATTTTCACTAATCATCGATGACGGATATAGTGACGCATAATCCACACATGCGACTGGTTTGTCCAAGTATAAGTCACATTTTGGGTCTAAAACAATAGCGCCTTCATATCCGTCATCAATGTCCCCCTTTTCAATCACTGGCATAAGTGTGCCCTTTTCACGACATTTCTTGGCAATGTAGCTCGTCAGCTTGATACCTTGACCTCGCATCACCAAGAAATTGATTGGAACACTACAAATTCGCGCCATTTCTGTGTATCCGGTGAGAATGTCGGCTTTATTGAACAAATAGTGAACCAGGTTACAATCTTGAAGACAATATTTTGCGATTACAGCCCTATCATCACTTGTTCCATTTGTCATTGTGAAAATATCTTTGGGAGTTACATCATCCTTTGCCAAACACCAACGCACCTTTTTATTTGCTGCGTCGGGACTAACATGAGCATCAATAATAAATGTCCCATTAGCCTTGTTCACTTCGATCACTTTGAATTTTGCGCCACTCTCATAATAATCGACACTGTGTCCAATTTCTTCAAAATGAACAAAGCTTCCCTCCAATAAACCTGTCATGTTTGTAGTTTTTATTTCAGTTTTCATATTATCATGATGTAACGACTTTACATAATCACCAATAAAGTGACCCGCAACATAATCTAGCTTATACGACGTCAAATTCTCTTCTCGACGGAAGAAGTTGTACAAATCCACTTGTAGGCGTCCATTGATTTTAATGAATTTTAAGTCGTGTTGTCCGCTAGCAATTTGAATACTCGTTTCTTCCAACTTGTATTTACCAGTATCTTGATCCTTAGTCGCACAAATCTCATCATTATTTCTAGACAATTTTAAAAATTCTTCTTCACATCCATTTTCTTGGGCTCGTTGGAACATAAAGTTGTAATCAAAACCAAATATATTGTATCCAATAATAATGTCTGGGTTTTCACGTTGAACTAATTTTTGCCATGCAAGTAATACATCCTTTTCTGTATTGTATGATTCGATAATACTATTGCTCAATGGCGTACATGTGTTCAAAACAATACAATGATTCATATACGGTTCAGCATCACCATAGTTCATAAAAGTGGATCCAATAAATGTTACCTTATCACCCTCAAGTTTAAATGATTTGAATACGCAATTCAACGCATTATTAATTTCATCAACTTTATTTGTTCTGTCAAATGTTGCGTCACAAATAATATCAACAACCGTAGTTTTTTTATCAATGTTTGATTTTGGTTTATAAAATGATGTATTTGCGTCATTTTCATCATCTAAATCTACATGTTCAAAGTATGTTTCCAGAGTGAGTAACTCTTTATTTTCTTGTGTTTTCACAATATTTCTAACCTGTGTTGTAATCAGTTGATCGCATAACCTATCGATAACGTCTCTCGACTTGGGTTTCATTTTAGGATATACTGTGTCAATTTCTGTCATTTGTTCGTATCCAAATGCTGCCAATACAATCTTTTTTAACAACGGACTACAGATTTGTGGTGATAACGATGGGCAATCTAAATTTTCAAAATACTCAACTATGTTGGTGGCTAGTTTCTTGTATGATTTGATTGGAACCGGAAAATCGCCGTGACTACTACTTGCTTCAATATCAAAACTCATGATTTTGTAGGGAACACGCGTTTCCTTGTCATTGAGTGGCCGAATATTCTTATAGCACGTAACAAACTCATAATCACACGTTGTCTTTTTTGTAGTTATTTCAATCACCTTCTTTTTGGCAATACAAATCCAACCAGATGGACTCATTTCCTTGATATGGAAGAAACGCAACAACGGAGGAATATTTGCCTCATACAATCGTGTTTCACAGTTGTTGAAAATATACCCGCTTTTTAACAAAGTGTGCCCCTTTTGGTAGTCACTATACCATAAATTCTTTGCCTTGTTGAATGCGCTAATATTGGAAAATTCAAATTTAACAAACTTGTGCTGTTTTCCTCCATCGAAACCATACAACTTCTTTCGGTTTACAATAATACAATTTGTAATCGACTTTTCGTAAAACTTACCCATCTTTGATTGAATGTGTGCCAAGAATGCCTCTTTGGTTTGTGTATTCCACTTATCATTTACCATAACATAGAAGAACGGCTTGAAGTTCTCAGCGATAATGGAGCATGTTTTCCCTTGTTCATTTACCCCAAATATTTGTATTTTGAAGCCAGATGAAGTTTCTGTATCATCATCCTCACTGGAACTTTCCTGTGCTGATTTTGTCTCGTTGTATACGTTGAAATCGAAAACGCGGAATACATGCTCCATTTGATTTTTTATTGCTATACGTTTATTATGTTTCTTTGTTTTAATTTCAATTTTTTCCACCTTTAGAAAAGGTGGATCCAAAACCATTGTGGGAATTATGGGGCCCCAAAGGTCACAAAGTTACTCAATTCTTATGGAAAGGGGGTTTACGGGGGCTCGCCCCCGTGTTGAACAATCAAACGGTTCAAATTGTAAATCAAAGCAACCACCATCTGGTGAATGCTCAAATAATTTTAGAGCCGTCTCAAAATATTCATTTTGACCAATTCCAGTTTCCACAAAAACACATGTACCATGCTTGGACCATTCATGTTCATATAAGGAAATCGTTTCATCGTAGGAACAATCGGTCCATACCTTCGCTAATGTATCATATTTTGGAGATTCTTGTAATTCAGTAAAATTAAACTGTGGGCCATCGCAAAATGATGGATAACTATTTGGTGTCAAATCTGGCCAAAGACCATGGATTTGATTTTCAACTGAACACCAGTTTTGAATTGCCAGATAATAATAATTATACAACATTATTATTACTCGATATTATTTTCTATTCTTTGTTTTACTCTTTCTTCGTTTTTTGCTCTTTGTTCTCGATTTACGTTTTCGTTTTTTAGTTTTATTCCCACCAGAATGTTTACTAGCCGATTGTTTTTGATCGATATTTGACTCTATCCATTTTACGAATGAATCAATATCTCGGTTGCTTTCATATGGTGTATAATCGTTACCATTCATATATCGTATTGTTGGAAAACCGGCAGGGCTATCTTTTAATCCTTCAATACCATCCATTAGTGATTGATCAATATCAACAACAATATAGTTTTCGCGTTCCTTGTATTTATCCCCCAATACATTTTCTATTTTTTTCCATTCTGGACGCGCGGCATTACAAGGTCCACACCCTTCCATATAAAATAAAATAAAAATCGGGTCTTTTTTTTTAATATGATGATTCAAATCAGTAATTAGTTTTTTATTATTTTGATTGATATTTAAAAATTTCATTCTAAAATATCAATAGAAAATTATATTTACTAAGTATATATGACATTGTTAACGTTTTTATGTATAATAATATTTTTAATTGGATTGTATTTTTATTCCAAAAGTGATGACCCTAAATATTACGAAGGAATGACAAATCAGGCTCGGTGCCCAAATTTATTAATACAAAAAGATTCCAGGTTTTATTTGTATAACTCAAAATTAGTCAAGGTCCCTGGTGTAAACCCAGTTGAATTTGAAAATTTAGAAGATTACACTGAATTTTTAGATTGGCAGCGAAGTCAAGGTATTCGTTGCCCAGTATTATATTTACAACAGACGTATGATGCGCAGGGGAATGAAGTCTATAAGATCCGGCCAAGCGTGAGCGAACCCCAAGGCGGTTTACCTCCCAGTATTACAATGGGAACTCCTGGTATACCAGCATACCCAAATCAACAGCTTTTGATAGACGCCACGCGTAATGACCCACCTTATAATACTAATTCGATTCCTGCTCATGACCAAACATCGTATTATGTTGGAACAACAACACCTTTGGATGTGATGGATCAACAACAAGAAAATATGTTATATAGCCCAAACCCCATGGACCCAAATTGGGGCGGTGCGGACTATACTCAATCATTAGTAGATAAGGGGTTTTATGCCGAAAATGAAGTCAGCATTGCGGTGCCTTAATGGCTATCAACAAATTTCATTACCGAATTGAGCGCAACCTTGGACTGGTTCAAATCAACCAACTTTTTGAGTCCAACCATCGGTTGTTTGGGATCAATCGAGAGAGTTGTCTCCAGCATGAGATTACTGACAAAATCATCTAAATTTAAAATTGCGGTCTCATAGTCCTTTCTGTATTTGCTAATGAGTAAGGTATCTTGAGATTTAATAGCATTCGCCTTTATTGACGCACCATATGATGCGGCGCCTCCGGCAATACCATTATCAGTGTCAGTTGCGTTTTCCATTCCTTCCAGAACACCTGTTGTTCTCAACTTGCTAAATACTATGTATCCTAACAAACATATAGCAATAAATATTATTATATTTTCCATATGCCCCTTCATTATAGTATATATACATTTAAAAATATGTGGGCTTCCCGAAGCGACCCTTGGAGAAAAACCACAATTATGTTTGGCTCAACCGTTATGAAAGGTGGAAGTGGATGATCTAAGCTTCTTGATTGAGTAAATATGTCACAATATTTGTGGTACAGGTTTTATTAATTTTTCTCGACTGGCCTTTTGTATTTGTAAAACAAACATTGCTCAAACATTTGGGGTCATTTTGTATAGAGGTAATTAAATTGGGGATAGTTTTGAATTGTTCCATGATAGCAATTGCTGCGGTGGAACTTATGCCAGGAATTTGGCATAACATGATTTCATTAATATTGTTGGGTGTTATGTTATCCTTCTTTATCTTCTTTACAACATTTACATAATCTTTATCGTTACTATCCTTTTCCTTTTCTTTTTCATTTGCGAAATCATTTGAATAATACGGTGTCCTTGCTTCGCTCTTTAGTAATTTGACTGCGATACTCAAAATGAAGTCTGCTGTTTCTTGTAATGAATTAGTTCTTAGAACCGAAAATCCTTTATAATAATTCAATGAGAATAACGCTGAATAGATCATTTGCTTTTCTTTCGGGTATCTCTTAATATCACCTTCAATCAAGTAAATTATGTTATGGTTGGGATATTCGGAACCACTCAATCGATAGGATTGTTCTTCATATCGTCCATCTTTAATGCTTGCGAGTAGGTCAGCTATGGATTTTCTCTCGATTATAACTTTGTCAACACCTTTGTGGGTTAATATAATGTCACCAATAGGCAGTGTTTCGGTTGTTATTTCGATATCCTCTTTGTCGGTCTTACATAAATTGATTAAATCATGTTCACGAATATCGATACGAATATTCATTTGATATTTATAATAAATACTTTTTAAATACTTTTCACATTTTTCATAACTTCATGAAAAATATAGAGTAACACATCCTATTAAATTTTATGTTATCTAAAAGGTAACATAAAAATATAACCATTTTTGGGCTCTACCACGGGGTTCCCAAGGGACCCATTTTGCTCCACTTTTTTCACAAAGTAGAAAGATTAACCCATGTTTCCACCGTGAGTCGCGTGGTACCCGTATTTCTGCGTTTGAACCGTCCTGTTAGGAACGCAAATCTTGGGGATACTCTGGGGCGCCCTCCTTAACGTAGGATTCGACTGCATAAAGAAGCCAATTCTGGGGGCGAGCCCCGCCTTTTTTCCGCCACCACATGTATTGGTTCTGTTGCAAATTGACGCAGCATTTCGTGCACTTTTACTTCCCGACATATAGACCATGTTATACACTAGATAAATATTTTATTTTTATTTTAATTATTCTAAATACTTGATTATTTATTCTAAATACCTGAATATAAATCCTTTTGAACTTTTTTGTTTCTTATTTAAAACATCCTTAATACAACTCAAACTAATATTTAACACTTCACTTGCTTCCTTTATTTTTTTGAATTCTTTGATTTGATTCATTTCTAAATCATATTGAATTATTTTTCTCGTATGTCCTGTTGTTAGTCCAATTTCATGAGCGTGAGAATTATTTTCCGAAGCTGTTACCCATTCTAAATTATCTAAATGATTGTTTGTTTTATTACCATCTATGTGGTTTACAATTGGCTTATTATCTGTATTTTCTAAGAATGCTAAAGCAACCAACCGGTGTAACGCATATTTTTGTATATTTACTCTTACATAAATATAACCACTGTGATGTGGTTTGTAATCAGCCATAATTACTCCCTTTTTATTTTTGAATCTTCCTAAAGAAGATATAAAGTATCCCGATGTATCTACATTTTCAATATTTATTTCTTTCCAAATTTCATTATCGATGGGTTCTCCCTTATCAACTTCCCATTTGAAACCACACGAAATATTATAAACACCTCTAACCGCACAACTAATTCCTGTTTTACAGCTCATTAAATTATTGCTGAAATGATTGTCAAACAACCATTGGCTTGCAAGTTCAAGTGAATTGTATTTTTCTAATTTCTCCCCGGTAATCAAATCAATTCTCCAAACAGATAAGTTTTGATTTGTAGTTTGCGTTACTCCCGCGCTTCTGTGTATACTATTTTCTAAATTTGTACACCACTCCAAATTGGATAAATTATTATTCAAACCGTTTTTGTCTTTGTGATTTACTTGAGGTTTATTTTCTAAATTATCTAAAAACGCACTAGCTACTATTCTATGAACCATTTGGGATTTTGTAATTTTATTAGATAACACAACTTGATAATAACCACCTTGGTTTGCGGCCTTCAAAATTCGTCCAGTTTTTACATTCTTTACATTCCCAAATGATGACACTTGATAATTAGGGAAATCTGTGATATTTTTCCATTCCTCGATTGGTATATACTCCTCCATTGGTATATACTTTTCAATCGAAATATATTTCAATTTTAATCGTATATAAAAATCATGTTACTTCCGCTTATTTGATTTATTGCGCTTTCGTTTTTTAAGTTTTCTTCCGCGTTTGCTTCCGCCCCCACTAGCCCCACTTATGGGAATACGAAACATTGGTTGTACTCTCGCACGTATAATCGCTAAAGTTGTTTCACCCTTTTCAATTTGTCTAGAAAGTTCGCGGGCATCTTTTGGCTCAAAACCCAGAGACCGTAATTCGCGTCGATTTTCTATCATTCTTTTGTAACGTAGTTCTTCATCTGGTTGTAAATTCGCATATTGAGGGAACTGCTTCGCGTATAAATAATTTTGTATTTGCTGATTTCTACGTTTTTCAGCATCTTGTACTCTATCTGCGATTTCTTCAAGATAAACATCTTCGGGCCAAGGGTCTGCATCATCTATAAAATAACCAGGATTACTCCTCTCAAAATCATTTCTTGTATACAAATCTAAATTTCTATCATACTCTTCCCATCGCCAATCATTCCAATCATCATCCCACTGTTCTGGGGTTAGTCCCAACACGTTGTGTCTTGGGTTAAATTCTGTTCGATGTAAGTATGGTTTTGGAACCATACCTGCTTGGTTACAATATGGGCAGTTAGTAGTTAATGTTTGACTAAATGGAGCATAAACCACTTCTATTTCTCCTCGAGCATTTCGAATTGTTCGACTATTTTTTTGCCAACCCCAAGAATTCAAATGTTCTTTACACGCACTATGGTTGCACCGCAATGTTCTCATCATATAAGGTTCGCGTTCTCTGAGACAAATTGGACATTCTTTGTTAATTGGTTCTTGTGGCTTTGGTTGTGGTTTTTGACCGAATAGCTGGCTAAACATTTATATTATGTCTAGATTATTTGGGTTGCCCAACCTCGCTTTTAAAAATCCACTCAACCTTTGGAAATCCACCTTTGAAAAAGGTGGATCCAAAGTTTTGTTCTCTTTTTTTAAAAGAGAGTTGATCCAAATCTATTGTAGGGGGTTTACGGGGGCAAAGCCCTCATGTGGAGAACAAATCATATTTCAAAGTTACATAAAAGCATTTTCAAGATTAACAGTAACAATATGTTGCTTCATATAATTCCTGTTGTAGGGACAATTGGTTATCTTTATTATCCAACACATTTGAGATTACATCCAGATATTCTGTTTTATATAACGTTAATTCACAACGCGGGATTAATCGCATTCAGTGCGTGGACATTTTTGTCAATGACAAATATTTTGCTTGCGAATGGTGTTGTATTTCAGTCAAATTATTATTTCAGTAATCCAGACTTTGACAGGGTTGTATTTTATTTTTATTTGTCTAAATATTACGAGTATACGGATACATTTTTGATTTATCTTGGTGGAAAGAAACCGATTTTTTTACAGAAATATCATCACATTGGAACCGCAATTCTTTGGCATTTCGCATATTATTATAAGGGAGACGCAATATGGATACCAACATTTTACAATTCATTTGTTCACACTGTAATGTATTCATACTATCTTGGTTGTCTACTAAAAATTCAATCATTCAAAATGGCAAAACCATACATAACTGGGTTACAGATATTTCAACTTGTTTCTCAATTCAGTACACTGTATTACTATAAGCCTCCTGTAGATACAGTTTTTAATTACTGGATTGCGATTATATCAAATATATTTACGTTGGGGTTGTTGATTTTATTTTGTCAATTTTATTACACTAATTATAGAGTTCCTAAACTAAGAGAACATTGATATATATTGTAAATGATATAAAGACGTAGTGTCAGTATATACAATGGCCGAGTTCACCCAACGAGATATCAATCACGATGATGATATTATTAAAACTGAAGATGGTTTAATATTTAATCCTTACAACCCATTAAATATTAAAATTACAAAGGCTGAAGTTGAGGCAATTTTGGTGAAATACGGCATTCCGCCCATGATAAATAATATGGCTCTTTATGAGCGCGCATTTGTTCACAGATCCTATACCAAACGCCCCAATTTTGAAAATATTCAACAAAATATTACTATTGTGGAACGCCCCCCTGATTGTATGCCACTGAGCAGTAAATCCAATGAACGTCTTGAGTTTTTGGGTGATGGCGTATTAGAATTGGTAACAAAGTATTATTTATATCGTCGATTCCCTAAGGAAAATGAGGGATTTATGACAGAAAAGAAGATTGCAATTGTGAAAAATGAAGCAATTGGTAGAGTCGCGTATGAAATGGGATTGAATAAATGGTTTATTTTATCTAAGCACGCAGAGGAGAAGAAAATTCGCGGAAATTTAAAGAAACTTGGATGTTTGTTTGAGTCATTTATGGGTGCTCTATTTTTAGATTTCAATAAGGTTGTTGTAAAAGATGAAGAGAATTGGTTTCAAAATACATTTGTGACTGGTCCTGGTTTTCAAATGGCACAGAAGTTCATTGAAAATATTTTTGAGCATCATATTGATTGGGTATCACTTATCCAAAATGATGACAACTATAAAAACATTTTACAAGTGAAAATTCAAAAGGAGTTTAAGGTGACGCCTCATTATGTTGAAATACAGCATACCGTCGAAACAGGTTACACAATGGGTGTGTATTTGTGTTTAGGGCAACCGATTCATTGTGCGGTTCAAGAAGAACCATTGGATATTAGTGATTTCAAGACATTTGAAGCCGTTCATGAGTATGTTAGTCAACATGGAAAGATATTTCTGTTCTTGGGAAAAGGACACCATCAAATAAAACGCAAGGCTGAACAAATTGCTTGTAATGAAGCGTTGAAGGTTTATACAAATGATGTGTAAGTATACGACTGTTGTAAGTGTATACGACTGTTTTGTAAAAAATTTATATCTGGTTTCTATATAAGCAATGAATCCTTTAGAAGCGTTGAAAGAAAAATTAAAATACAAGCCGGTTGTGGGTGATAAAAAACCAGTCGCTGTTGTAATTGGAAAACCAGAAATTGTAGATGAGACAGATATTGCTTTTCCACGAAAGGATTTATTAGCTAAATTTGAAAAAAGTGGAATTACAAAAGTCACAATGAAACCAGTATTAAAGGCACAACAACAACAAGAAGATGTATTTAAACCTATAAAGGCAAAAAAGATTGGCAAAAAGAAGCTGAAAATAGTAGAAGATGTTCCGGTCCCGAATATAGAAAGTGTTGCTTTTTCCAACGAAGTTATGAAAAGCGAGCGAAATTTTGTTCCCCCACAACCTTTGGAAAAGGTTAGTCCAAATCCGCTGTTGAGTGGGGTTTTAAACCCCCGTGAAAATGAAGTGGTTTTAGAGCCTGACTTACAACAGGATGTCCCAATTCGAAAAATTAGAAAAAAGATTACAAAAGGTGTCGCTGTAATTGGTCCAGAAACAACTGTAGAATTTGGTGATATAAGCAAGCGCTTACCTAAACAACAGCCAAATGTAATTGTCAAAACATCCTCATATTATATGAATAATCGCGAAATATTTGTAAATTTTATAAACTCGTTGTTCGAACCGTATAGTAAAGAATTACAAGAAAATACAGAATCTATATCGTGTGATACTATTGGACAAGGTGATTTTTCATTGCTAACACACCAAAAGATAGTGAGAGACTACATGAACTTGTATACACCCTATCGAGGTCTTCTTTTATATCATGGTCTTGGTTCCGGTAAAACATGCACATCCATCGCAATTGCCGAAGGAATGAAAAATTCTAAAAAAATTATTATTATGACACCTGCATCACTGAGAACAAATTACATGGAAGAGTTAAAAAAGTGCGGAGACTCGTTATATAGAAAAAATCAATATTGGGAATGGATTTCCTCGTTAGTGCCTTCGGCAAACCCCGAGTCAACAAAGATGGTTGCCGATATTTTAAATTTACCCCTTGAATATATAAGAAAAAAGGGCGGCGCTTGGTTTGTGAATGTGACTAAACCACCAAATTATGATACAATGACGTCAGCTGAAAAAAAGTCACTAGATGAACAATTAGACGAAATGATACGCAGCAAATATACGTTTATTAATTATAATGGACTACGAATGAGTCGTTTAGAAGAGCTCACAAATGGGTTCAGCAATAATCTATTTGATAATGCTGTGGTTATTATTGACGAAGCACATAATTTGATTAGTCGCATTGTAAATAGAATTAAAAAGGAACGTGTTATAAAGGAAAATAATCGTGGAATCAAAGAACGCGCACCAGTTTCTTTATCTAGCAAATTATATGAATACTTATTGGGAGCACAAAATGCTAAAATCGTTTTATTGTCTGGAACCCCGGTGATTAACTACCCAAATGAATTTGGTATACTGTTCAACATATTGCGTGGATACATTAAAACATGGAAGATACCACTGAACATACAAACAAGTGACAAGGTTGATAAAAATTACTTGAGAGAAAAATTAATGGGTGAAAATACACTCGATTATTTGGATTATTCGCCGACAAGTAAAGTCCTTACTATAACTAGGAATCCATTTGGATTTAAAAACAAGATGAAACCTAATACGGGCTACTCTGGGGTTTCTAATCAAATAAAAACAGCTAGCGGAGACCTAGTTGTTAGCAGCGATTTTGTAAGTGATGATGAGTTTGAGAACCACATTGTAAAAACCCTTGACCGTTTAGATATAAAAATTATGCCTACAGGAATAAAGATTGAGAATAAAAAGGCGTTACCCGATAGCTTGGAATACTTTCAGCGCCAATACATTGATGGTAATACACTTCAATTAATAAATACAGATTCCTTGAAACGTCGCATTATTGGATTATCGTCCTATTTTAGAAGTGCACAAGAAAGCCTTTTGCCAAGGTATTCTAAAAAATTGGGTGTAGATTATCATGTCGTCAAGGTTCCTATGAGTGATCTTCAATTCAAAATATATGAAACAGCAAGAAAAGAGGAGCGCGAAACAGAGAAACGTAAACCTAAACAATCAAGCAGTGATAATTCTGGTGATGTATACGAAGAGAAATCTTCCACATATCGTATATTTTCACGTTTATTTTGTAATTATGTTATTCCAGATCGCCCTTATCCACTTTTAAAGAAGGATAAGGAGAAGGAAAAGGAAAAAGAAGAAGAACCTGTTAGTGATTTTTCACTCATATTGAAAGAAGCCCAGAAAGCCGAAACAAATGTTGATATGAATGATATTCGCGAAGGAGAAGTCGAAGGTGATGAAGTTCTTGATAAATTGGGTGGAACAACATATAAAGAACAAATTGATAATGCGATAAAAAATATACAGGAAAATGCCGAAGAATTTTTATCCAAAGATGGTCTCACTATATACGGACCCAAATTTTTAGAGATACTTGATAATATACAAGATACCAATCACAGTGGATTACATTTATTATATAGTCAATTCCGTACACTTGAAGGAATTGGCCTCTTCAGCTTGGTTCTAGACTACAATGGCTTCACCCGATTCAAATTGAAGAGAAATGCCGCAAATTCTTGGGAGATGGATATTGACGAAGAGGATATTGGTAAACCAACTTATGCGCTGTATACTGGAACCGAAACAGCAGAAGAAAAGGAAATTATTCGTAACATATACAACGGTGATTGGAATTATATACCAACTAACATTGCCGATAAATTGAAATCAATGGCAAGAAATAATAATATGGGAGAAATTATTAAAGTTCTTATGATAACATCTTCTGGGTCCGAAGGTATCAATTTGAGAAATACCCGTTATGTACACATCATGGAGCCTTATTGGCACCCAGTTCGAACAGAACAAGTAATTGGAAGGGCTCGACGCATTTGTAGTCACAAGAGCCTTCCAATTGAACTACAAACTGTCGAAGTCTTTGTTTACCTAATGACATTTACTGATAAACAGGCAAACTCAGATGACGCAAAAGAATTGCGATTGAAAGACTTAAGCAAACGCGGCAATCCCAGGGTGCCGGTTACAAGTGACGAATATTTGTATGAAATATCTGAGATAAAGGGGAACTTGACAAATCAGTTGATGGATGCGATAAAAGAGTCCGCATTTGATTGTTATATTTATTCACCTGATGGCAAATGCTTTAATTTTGCCAACCCATCCAAGGATAAATTTTCATATGTCCCCGATTATGAGAATGAACAAACGGATATTAGTTCAAAAATTAACAAGACGACTGTAGCAAAACAAGGTAAAACACTAAAGTATCATGGAACGGAATATGCTTATACAAATGTGAATGCGAATCTGTTGAAATTATATGACTTGAAGAGCTTTGAAGCTGCTCTTGTGGACCCCAAAATAGTTCCACTTCAAGTTGGAACAATGGAGCTACGCCCCGATGGACGTCATATTGTTAAGATGGTCTAATCATCCCTTTTAGAAAAAGGGAACAAAATTTTGCTCGCTTTTTCAAAAGCGATTTTTCTCCACTTTTTCCAAAAGCGGATTTTCTAAAAGAGATGTCAATAGTTCTAATATTTTATTTATATTCGCATTCATTATTTCCATTTTAATCTTTAATTCATCTAATTCTGGTTGGAATGAATTGCTTGTTTCTGGTTTTAAAGTTTTTAGTTTACTGAATATATTTTGCTCGATAATATCGTTTGTTTGAGACCAAGTAATTTGTTTTTTAGGTTCCAAATCAATGACATCATTTCTATTGTCAATAATATTTTCTTTATCTATTTTTATGTACACGGGGGCAGCGCCCCCGTAAACCCCCCTTATACTTTTTTGATCCACCGCGGGGGCAGTGCCCCCGTAAACCCCCCTTGTACTTTTTTGCTCCACTGTGAGGGCGCTGCCCCCGTAAACCCCCCTTGTACTTTTTTGCTCCACTGTGAGGGCACTGCCCCCGTAAACCCCCCTTGTACTTTTTTGCTCCACCGCGGGTATCTCAAATGGAGTCCGTAAGTCCCCTTTTTGTTTTTGCTCCACTTTTTCTAAAAGTGGAATTTGATCAATATCATATTTTCTTTGTTCCACCATCTTCCTTACAGCTTCTTCCATCTCGACAATAGGTTCATCCACCGTATCACTAAAATTTGGGACAGGTGGGATTTTTTGGGTTACCGCATTTGTAAACTCACTTTTTTTCACATTCAACTCTTTATCAAATTGAGATCGTTTGTCATTTTGAATATCTTCATGTGTATAATATTTCTCTTCAACCATATTAGGCTTTTGTTTGGGTTTCAATATGTTATTATTTATGTAGCCAAGTATTGTCAATATATATTTCTTATTTAAATCAAAAAGGTCGACTGATTTGTTTTTTTCCGATTCATAAAACCCCTTAATATTTGTATTGAAAACATCGCTTATGCGCTGAACAGTTTCTGGTGAATGTTCGTTCAATATAAACTCGTCTTGTATTAGATCCCATACCATTTGTTTATTAACATCAAGTAAAAACGTATTTACAGACATAATATAGTATCTGTAAATATGTTTATGTAGTAAATATATTTATGTATTTTATAACGAATCGTTGAAATATATTTTTCTGAAATTTGTCATATATTCATCTTTTAATATGTGTGTTTTCAAGTATTCTTCCGTGATTTTATCTTCTAACATATGAACTATAAAAAATAGTGAGTAAATACCACACTCGGTACTTCCATATTGATGTTCAACTGGATAGTTTTGGTCAAACTTCATGTTTAACTTTGGTGTCATATTTTGTCCTTGTAACTGAATACGCTTTACTAGAGCCATTATTTGTTTGGGAATTTTGTTACCAACACTATCAAAAAATGATATTTGTCTCTTTTTTACATCAATGAACATACTTACCCAGTGTTCTCCAGGCTTATTGTGTGGATCTGTATTGAATATTATGCCAATTTTTGTCTTACCATTCTTTACCTCTTCTTCCAAATTGAAATTACACAATTCTTCCCAGACACATTCGCCATATAATTTTCTCTTATCAAAATCGATTGGGGATGGACCAATAAAATCAAAACATTTGTAGGCCTTTTCGTATTGTTGCATCACATTCATTATATCGACACTGGTTAACCACTCATTTGGATTATTCTTCCATTCTTTTGGTGATTCGGGGGCAAATGATTCGGTGAATTCTTCTTCAACATTACCAAAATCACGCGTTTGTTTCAACCAACACGATTCCTTATTACACACATTACTTAAATAGTTTGTCAACATTTGATGTATTTCCTTTTTATCATTTGTATTAATTTTTGAATCTGGATGCCTAGCATTCCATTTATCTCTTAATTTATACAATGATGATGTTGTATAACAACTAAATTCATTGATTTCATTTTTTCCCTTTGGACTACAATTTAACTTTGCGAGTTTTATGCTATCAGTAATTTGTATTGCCTTAGTTTTACTTAGTGGGTGGGGGATTGCCTTGAATTTCTGTTTGGACTTTATTGTTTTCCGCCTCTTTTTTCCCATTTTCAGTTTTCGCGTCTTTGTTTTCGTCATATTTATTAGTGATATTTTTCTTTGGAATTCCCTTTGTTTTTAATTCTGGATCATTTAAATTGATTTCTCTCTGTTTGGGTAAAATCAACAGCTTGGTCTTCGAAGCCTTCTTAGTTACAAAGTTCTTCAATGTGTTTATTTGTATAGAACGCATTACTAATTTATTTGCGTTTTCAATAGATTGGTCATTTTCAACGACTATATTGCTCATATCATTATTCGATATATCATGTATAAATTTGTAATCTTCCTGTAGTATGTCACTTTTATCTAAAGTTTGAAAATATTGTATACTTGCGTTTAAAAAATTGTCAAAGATATAAATAACGTCTGGTGATAAATTTTCAGGCGGTTTACTCGTTGTTAATAGCTCCTTAAATAGGTTAAAAATACGTTTTCTATAAAACTTTTTATCCTTCTTGTTTACATGTTTTTCTTTTTCTTGAATATTTTTATACTTACTATATTGTTCTGTATTCAATAAATAATCTAATGTTATTTTATTTATCAAATCGTTAGAAGACATATACTATTCACACCGAAAAAATCTATAACTCCTTAACTTGTGCCCTTGTCGAATTATGAAATATACCAGAACCAACCACTTTTGAATTTGGGTTTGGGTTAAATGTATCAAAGTATTCCTTTTGAAACAACAAAGAATGTGGTTGTTGTTGTTGTTGGATTGTCGGGTTTATTTGAGCCTTATAGAGATCACTGTTGCTACTAGGCACATATGTTGCCTGGCTACATTTTTGTAGGGCAAATACCTGATTTCTTAATTCAGATTCCAAGTTTATACCAGAGGCAAATCCAGACCATGGGGACTCGGTATTTCCAGGATTGAATATCTTTTCCGAATTGTATGTTGGAAGTTGCTCAAATCGTGTTTTGATTTCCTTCCTAGGATCGACAATAGGCAAATAAGAATATTTTGTCATAACTGGCCGAACATCAATATAGGGTTGTAAAAGTTTAGATGGTATATTTCTATTGTATATCCTATTATTCGTTTGACTGCGTATAATCGATACAAGGTCTGCGTTTTGATCGCACTGGTTCATTAATATAAATACATAAAATATTTTATTTATAATTTATTATTGTAAATAATAATAAAGTGTATAAAGATAATAATTTATTTATACTAAGATGTGTGGTATTTTTGCTCTTCTCAATCCGCAAGGTATGCCTACAGATACAATTAAAAGGCATTTTTTAAAGGGAAAAAATCGTGGACCCGACAATTCCATATTTCAAGCCCATTATAATATGTTGATAGGATTTCACAGATTGGCGATTAACGGCCTAAATAATGAATCAAATCAACCGATAGAGTTTAATAATATTGTTTTGATTTGTAATGGAGAAATATACAATTATAAGGAGTTATACAAGGTCATAAATATAACTCCTAATACAGGTTCTGACTGTGAGGTTATTATTCATCTTTTTATAAAGTATGGAATTGAACAAACCCTGACAATGTTAGATGGTGTCTTTGCGTTTGTATTATATGATAAGCGATGTGATAGTGGGCAAAGTGAAAAGGTTTATATTGCTCGCGATGCGCACGGTATAAGGCCTCTATACTATTTAAAAAATTTAGATTGTGGATACGCAAATGATAAAATGGTTGGTTTTGCGTCGGAGTTAAAGTGTTTGGATCCGTTTATTATTTATAATCCTCACCAATATATGATTGAACAATTTAAACCTGGAACTTATAGCATATTTCAAAGAACGGAGCCATTTCAATTTTCGTGGAAAAAGGAAATCGAGAATAAAAGTTTTTACAATCACGTATTTTCAAATGTAAACAATGTGTCATTGGCTGATGGACTATTACAGAGTATCTCTAATCAATTGAACGCAGTGGTTCAGAAACAATGTGGGGCAACAGAAAGGCCGATCGCATGTTTATTATCCGGTGGATTAGATAGTAGTTTAATTACGGCGTTGGTAAATGATTTTTGTAAGAAAAATAATCAAGAATATAGATTAGAGACCTACAGCATTGGACTCAAGGGTTCAGTCGATTTAAAATACGCAAAAATTGCTGCTGATTACTTGAAAACTAATCACACGGAAATAATTGTAACCGAAGAAGAAATGTTTAATGCGATTGAGAGTGTTATTTATGCGATTGAGAGTTATGATACAACAACAGTTCGGGCCAGTATAGGAAATTATTTATTGGGTAAATATATTTTATCTCATAGTGAGGCAAAAGTAATTTTTAACGGTGATGGATCAGATGAATTATGTGGCGGGTATTTGTATATGAACAATTGTCCGGATATTATTGAATTTGACAAGGAGACGCGCAGATTGTTGACTGATATTCATTTCTTTGATGTTTTGCGGTCGGATAAATGTATTTCATCGCACGGTCTTGAGCCACGAACTCCATTTCTTGATAGAGATTTTGTTAATTTTTATTTATCAATTCCGGCAAATATTAGGAAGCAACCCACGTGTGAAAAATTTTTATTGCGCAGCAGTTTTGATTTTAAGAATTTTCAAAACTTTGAAGGAAAACAAATTTTACCAAATGAAATTTTATGGCGTAGAAAAGAGGCATTTTCAGACGGTGTAAGTAATGAAGGCAGGTCACTGTTCCTTATTTTACAAGAAAGGATTGTAAAGTATTATAATCGTTCCTACCCAATTCATATAAATACTGAGAAAATTTATTATAAGCAAATATTTGATCGTTTTTATCCAAATTGTAGCAATATAGTACCGTATTTTTGGATGCCGAAATACACAAATACAAATGATCCAAGCGCAAGAACTCTTGAAACCTATAAAGATGAGAGAGATGTATCATTAGATATGTGTGAATGATTTAGTCAAGTCTCTTTTAGAAAAAGAGAACAAAATCTCTTTTAGAAAAAGAGAACAAAATCTCTTTTAGAAAAAGAGAACAAAATCTCTTTTAGAAAAAGAGAACAAAATCTCTTTTAGAAAAAGATAACAAAATTTCTTTTACAAAAAGAGAACAAAATATCTTTTACAAAAATATAACAAAATCTCTTTTACAAAAAGAGAACAAAAATTTTGCTCCACTTTTTAAAAGTGGATATATATAATGGAGTGTATTCAAAATGACTCGTATATTGTTACTATCGCAATACAAACACATGGAAAGGTAATAGATTTAAATTTATCACCAGATAAAGTTGAAATTTTTGAGAATGTTCGTTTATTTAGTCTTGCTGGTGGATTTCGAAATACAATAACAACGATTGCGCAAGATGAACACATCCTTCTAAAGGTAAAAGAAATGTTTCAACGTGATATTGATGGGGCTACATTTGATTTCATGAACGCATATTCTGAATACAGTCGTCCAAAATATCGAAGGTTTTTAGGTGATGAAAAAGCTGATGTTTGTAAAGTATACAATAATTTAATCTTTGATAAAGGTTTATTTGCTATACCAGATAGAAATTGTGTATTGTCATGGCTTATTCCTGATGTCTTTGGAATTTTTGTTATATCTGTTCATAAAAAAATATTCAATACCTTACAACTAGTTTATCCACCTGTTCCCGGTCAAATACTTAATTTATTGAATGTTCCTGATTTTCAAAAATTCTCCCAAATATTTGAAAAGTCGCGGATCATAGATGAACTTATTAGAGAATCTTCCATATTAAACACTGATGAATATACACGACAATACGACAACATTGAGAAAAATCTCAGTCTTTCTTTTGAACAAAAGGAACAATTGTTAGAACCAATCCATACAAAAATGTTTGAAGAACTACAGCAATGGAAATTGACTATGAAAACCCCAAGACAAATTGAATCAATTAAATTGAGTATACTTGTAGACACTCTCAAACGAATAATGGGGAGTAATTGTTATGTGAATATATTAGATTACTCGTGTAACTCTGGGTCAGCATCTATACCTGCGCAAGATAGAGCAAATATGAAGTATTTAGAAGAAGAAACTATAGAAACACCTACCAAACGATGGGGTGGTAATAAGAAACGATTCACTTTTCATAAGCACACTGGAAAAAGTGGACTTAATAAAACACGCCGTTATAAAAAACGACAATCTTTTAGAAAATCAACATTTAAAAGGTTTTTTAAGCGAAGCAAAAATAAAAAAAAATAGTTTTATCAATGTATATTAGATGAAACTCAAAGATAAACTGTTTGATTTACAACATAATTTGTTTACCCTTTTTATAATTGTCTCATATGTGTTAATAGTTGCGGTGTATCTTGGTCTCTCATCAAGTGCTGGAACATATCTTCACATAATTGATTACTATATGAGAATTTATATATGCCTTTTCCTAATATGGAGATTTAATCCATTTCAAAAAATTGAATTTACAGAGCTTGATCGAAAAATAGTATTCAGTGCGGGGTTATTTATTTTAACCACAACCGCATTAAATCAATATATTACTAAGGCTGTACAAAAAATTGTATCGACTACATCTACATCGGTAGAAAATGGAGTTGTTATTTCCTCCTAAATGTTTTTGATTTTGTATTCCTTTTCGTACGTTTTGTCTTGTTATTTGTTGTCTTGTTATTTTCTGTTTTGAAAAAATCTTCTAAATGTGTCATGATCTGTTTACCTATTATTTTATCTAAATCATATTCTTCGTTATTTTTTTCAGTATATTTATAGTTGTATCGTTCATATTCACTAATCATAAATTTTTCAAAATCTATGGGATCTTGAACAATGCGTTTACCTGCTTCACTTTGAAGAAAACGTGAGATCATTTCACTAAATTTTAATTGGTATATGTAAGGTTTTAAATTTATATAATATATATTCTTATTGACCATATTTGGAAAATAATAGTTGTCTAGAAAACAAATTTCAGCATTTGGTGGCAGCTTTGTGCATCGCAACAAATCATTGTATGATTTATCTTGTGAAGTTCTACACATTTCAATACGTTTGCCATTCACTTTAAATGCCGATATCAATTGATCAAATAACTTGAAGTGTAGTTTTGTTTCAAAAAAGGAAATTAGTTGTGATGCCCATGCTTTTTGATTATTTGTATACATCATTATTTGTTGACATTTGTTTGTAGCCTTTTTTTCTTTCAAATAAATCAATATATTTATTATGTTCGGTCTTAGAAATTCTGGATATAGATCTAATATTTCGTTAAATTCGTTTTGATTTAGGTTCTTATTTAGATATTTTTTCAAACAGTCCCAAAATATCCCATATTCAACAAAATAACCCAGTGTTTCATCTAAATCAAATACGACAATTTTCATTTTATATATAGGAACAAAATAACTACTAATTTGCTCCACATGGTGTCTTTACACCTTTAGACATTCTAAACGCCGACCCTTAACGGCGGCGTCTTTGAATGTCTTTAGGTAACCGTCGTCTTTGTGACCGATATATTAAATCGGCGTTTTAATTGTCCAAAGATGTAAGAAAGGTTTTGCCAAATCTAAAACATTTTGCTCTACCACATATTAAAAATCCTTTTTATTTTTGCTCCACTTTTTCTAAAAGTGAAATGGATAAAATTATTTTATTTGTATAAATAAAAACCAAATGACAACAAGTTTGACAAATGGTGATTATGAGAAAATATTAAATTACTACAAAATCCCAATACCAAAATCCAAGCGCATTTTGAAGTCAAAAGCAGAAGATATTTTATCTTCTAAACTATGTAAATGTATAAAAAAGGTAGATCCCGTCAATGAAGAACGTTCTATTGGTATTTGTACAAAGAATGTAGTAAACAAGAAGGGGTTCACTCGAGGGAAATTCAAATGTAAAGGTAAAAGAAGTATCTCGTTGAAAAAAACACGAAAAAACTCAAATTGAAAATAGATAAATTTAATATATTTTCAATTATACTATATGGCTGTGACAACGGGGTCAGTCACATCGGGGTCAGTCACAACGGGGTCAGTCGCAACGGGGTCAGTCGCAACGGGGTCAGTCACAACGGGGTCAGTCGCAACGGGGTCAGTCACAACAGAGCCTGGAACAATGGTATTGGCGATAATACCACTATTGGGTTCTAGAGTATATCCCAACTTATTAGCAGCATATGTATACAAATAGGTGTCATCATTTGACCATCCGGTATAATCATCTCCAGATAATTCTAAGCATTCTCTTTTGATTTGTTTGCCTGTATCAGTTGTTACACAAACATATATTGTCGCACTTTTAAATATTTCAACTCTTACTACATTAACAGATATTTTTGTAACAATGTCTGTGGTCACAATGTCAACTGGTACTATATCCATTTCTATAAATATAGATTATATTATATTTTTATTTATTTTAATTTATTTTGATAAATGATCCAGTGCCGACAATAAAACATGTTCTTGATCTGTTAGTTTTCTAAATAGTAAACATTCATCCATTTTAATTTGAAAACATCGATTATTATAATTTTTACAGACTATATTTACCCCATTATCAGTAATTTTTAGCTCACAAAATAGTGCTCCTTTTGTAAGATGAATATCGTCAGGATTATTTAAAGGAATCCATCTCAAGTATGTTCCATATTTCAGGTCTTTCATTTCATCAACATATATATATTCCTTTAATCGTTTAAATAAATCAATTGTATCATTCTTGTTTAATTGTAATTCTTTGTGCACATTTAAATTCATTTCCATTATTTTATCAGTTGTGAAGTTCATAAGTTGTTCATTTGATTCATCATCCAATGCCTTTACTAATTTGTCAACGTCCATATGATATAATCTATTTTATAAAAAGATAACAAAATCAATTTTTTCACTAATCCGCCTTTAGAAAAGGTGGAGCCAAAATAAAATTCTAATTGTGTGGTTTTATGTCAATGAAAATTTTGCGTAAAATGTGTTTGTTCAACCTTTGGAATTTTCACTTTTTTTACAAAGCAAGGAAAAGTGGAGGAAAAGGGGGCTTACGGGGGCAAAGCCCCTGTGGTGGATTACCAAGAACTTCCGAGGCCTCCGCCACCTAAAAATTCACTCGCGGCCATAGGTTCCTGGAACCCATCCATCATGCCCGGACTTGCTGCTCCGGGCATCGGTGTATTCTCTTGTTTATACATATTGTCATAGTTGGGTAAATTCTGGGGGCTCATTGTAGCATTCGGTAAAGAATTGATGGAAGTTCCGTCATTATAAAGAGCTTGGTTCATAGCGGGGTTTTGCGCAGTCACGACATTTTGGGAACCGGATATCGGTTGCGAAACTTTGACATTTCCACCACCCTGTTTTTTGGGCTTTTCACTTTTTCCATCCCATAATTCAATAACGCGATCAAACAGTAAACTAACCTTTTCTCCCAGTTTTGTTTGTAAACTGAGAGTAATCATCAAGACCGCTAAAATAATAAAAATTATATTGAAATCGGGATACTTCATCCCACTATAAGTGGGAACATATGTGATTACACGATGTATCATCAATAAACCAACGAACATTATGATTATTTGAACAATCACTTCGGCAACTACTTCTAAACTTCCCTTGGTTTCATCTGCCTCAGGTACATATTTTGACATTGTCTTGTTTAAAATTATAACAGGGATAATGGCGATTAACGAATATTGTATTATATTCAACATGTCCGCTTTAGAGTCATCTTCAAAGTTAAAAACATGTTTAAAGAAATTTTGTTTAGTATCAACTGAAGTATCCATATGTTTTATAACAAGAAATTAAATTATCACTTTTAGAAATAGACTTTTTTAAATTTGGTTTTCTAAAACAGAGTTTGTAAAAAATTACAATATAAATACATATCATAAATTTGTCAATAATGAAGGTTGAACTAATTAGCTATTCTAAACCAGTCAATAATGACAACAACTCTCTTTTAAAAAAAGAGAACAAAACTTTGGCTCCACCTTTGGAAAATGTGGACATCTTAGACCTTGTCTCTTATTGTGCTAGAGTGTCAAACCCATCGAACCAAAATAACACTACCACTAATGAGAAACTTATTCATTATTTGATGAAAAATAATCACTGGTCTCCATTTGAGATGGTCAACATATGTCTCGAAATTGAAACTACAAGAGACATTGCTAGACAAATCCTACGACACCGTTCATTTTCCTTTCAGGAATTTTCCCAGCGTTATGCGATTGCTGATTTAGGATTTGAGTGTAAAGATGCCAGATTACAGGACTTCAAAAACAGACAGAATAGTATTGATACGGATGATGTTGATCTACAAACGAATTGGATATTAGAGCAAAATAAGATTATTGAAGCATCGAAACAAGCGTATAACTGGGCCATTGAAAATGGGATTGCCAAAGAACAGGCGCGAGCTGTTTTACCTGAGGGTATCACAGTTACAAAAATGTATATGAATGGTACATTACGTTCGTGGATACACTACATACAGTTGCGAAGTGGGAATGGAACCCAAAAAGAACATCGTGAGGTTGCCGTTGCTTGTGCTATAGCAATTGAGCCTATTTTCCCAATGATACGCGATTTTTTATCAAATGTCGCTTTTTAAAAAAGCGAGCAAAATTTTGTTCCCTTTTTTCACGAAGTAATGAAAAGGGATGTGCGTAAGTTATTTAGAAACATAGTGTTGATATTTACTATTATGAGTAGTTCTCGTTCAATTGCTGCTGCTAGAAACAGAAGAGCCGGTGATCCCGTGCAACAACAACAACCACCGAATAGGCCAGGAACATCGATTGGGTCAAGTGCCGCTTTTCAAACTCAAACTCAATATGGGAAAAAGGTTCCTCAGCAATCGCAAAAAAATGAACTCCCGCCGCCTCCTAAACCGAATGTTCCATTCTCCAAAATATCAGTGTCTGACGCAATTGGATTAATAACATTACGTTTAGGAAAGGTTGAACAGTATATTATTGATACGCAACACGACACTGAAACTAGTGGTGGAGGTGGAGGTGGAGGTGGGGGATTTTCTCTTCCCGAAAATACCCAGTTAGTAGATAATAGCGTATTCACAAGTATTATTAATCGCCTTGACTCAATTGAGAAGAAAGAGCTTCAATCGAAGCAACTGTTAACCAAAATTGAACAAGAGCTTTCGGCGCTAAACAATAAGTTGAACCAATATACTATCGATACCAACACTAGACTGGATGATATTAATGATGCGTTCCTTATATTAGAGGAAGGACAAGGTAAAATCCAAACAGATGATCAGGTCCAACTCCAAACAGAGGAAGATGATCAAGGACATGCCGATGAGACTACTTTAGAAGAAACCGCAAGCGAAGTTCCTTTGAACACGAATGGTGATTAATTTTCGTTCTAGATAGTAAAAATTATTATATAAATTATGTAGGATGACTAAATTTGTTATAGGTTTCTTTATTTTTTGCTTAGTATTATTCATATATCTACATGTCCAATTTCACTTGAAAACAAGCGACGACTTAGAAATATATGAGATCGATCAAGCATCAAAGGATAAGTTGGAAGAAATTTGTGATATTCGTCAGCCAGTTATTTTCGATTTTGATAATTCAAAAATAATGAATACCACAAATAAAACATACATAACAAATAAATATCAAGCATTTGAGGTAAAAATTAGGAATACCAAAGAGGTTACCGAGAATGATGAATTATATGTTACGTTACCATTACATGCTGCTATTAAATTGTTTGATGAGGATAAAAATTCAGCATATTTGACTGAAAACAATACTGATTTCTTACAAGAAACTGGGGTGATAAAAAACTTAAATTATAATGACGCATTTTTGAGACCTTACATGATGACAAATTTTAATTACGATATATTGCTTGGTAGCAATGGGGTAACCACTCCGTTCAAGTATGAAATTAATTATCGAAATTTCCTTTTATTGACTCAAGGAACCGCAAAAATTAAGATGGCACCACCTAAGAGTATTAAATATTTGTATCCAAATTACGATTATGAGAACTTTGAATTCCGTTCTCCCGTAAATCCATGGGAAATTCAAGAAAATTATGCGGCAGACTTTGATAAAATCAAATGTTTAGAGTTTACTTTAGTCCCAGGAAAAACTCTATTTATTCCAGCATATTGGTGGTATAGTATTAAGTTTGGTCAAGATGCTAGCGTATCTTGTTTCAGTTATCGCACTTATATGAATAATCTGGCTATTTCGCCATATATTGGTTTACATGCGTTACAAATCCAAAATGTAAAGTGGAATACAGTGAAGAAGGTTGATATCAAAGAGTTCAACAATCCTCCTGTAGATAAACAACCAATACTTGTAGATGAAGAAGTCGCAACAGAAACTGTGAGTAATTTGGGATCGGCATTATAAATCCACTTTTGAAAAAAGTGGAGCAAAATAAATAAGGAGGGGTTCGGGGTGGGCTTTGCCCTATCGTCACGCCTTCGGTGCTTAAATCTTGGTTCCCTGGGTCCAAAGGTTGGGTGAAAATTATTTTATTATTGTATAGTATAATGCGTAGTTTTAAACGTTTGTTCGCGTCTCTATTTGGCAAAACGAAGCGACGTAAGAGGAGTTCCATGAAGAAAACACGTCGTCGTAAGATGCGAGGTGGATGAGGCGGAATTTCTACCAAGATCTAAGTAAAACAATGAATTATTTATTCCTATATTTTGGAATAATATGACAAATATGTTATTGAATTATGTGTTCGATTCATATTTTGAAAAAAATAATTTCAAGACTGTAGCAAAGCCCCCGTAAGCCCCCACACATTATCTGTTTTTGCTCTACCCCGAAAGGCTAGTCCATCTCAAATGGCATTTTGCTCCACTTTTTCTAACAGTGGATTTACAAATATTCTATAATTACTTCCTTTACATTCACATTATATGTCGTCATTTGTGTTACTTCATGACGACACATCGCACATTTCTGAATACTTGGTCTTGTTTTTACTATTGCTACAATACATCCTTTACAAAATTTATGTTGACAATTGAGCTTTACAAAATCATAACTATTAACATCCTCATAACAAATTGAACACTCTTGTAATAAATCATACATCGGGGCCTCTACAATTATATCTATATTGGAAACACGGCTATAATTTGGATATAAGTTGCGAATTGAATCCATTTCACTGACCAATGAAAGTATCCTCAATGCGTAATTGTCTTCGTTGATCATATTATCCAACGCATTGGCAAGCCAGTCTATATCATATACAAGTGAATTTGTTTGATTATATTCTATTCCCCAAATAGTATCGATAATCTTATTACAGCAATATTGGATGTTGTAAATTTCTCCCATTAGTCCGCCGCATTTACGAAGAGTAAATGTCTGTAGCATAATAATATCCAGGGTGATTAGCCAATTATTGAACTCTCTTATCGAACCATTACATTCTATCTTTTTTTCATTTAATATTTCTTCAAATTCATTTATGCGCAAACTATTACATGATCGTATAGTATGTCCTTCATTGTAACAAAATTGACACTGTGTCATTTTTATAGATTTAAATTCATACAAATACTACGCGAATGGTTTCAATTTTTTGATATTATTAAATAAAGTTAAAGATATATATACTATTTGTAGTATGACGCAGAACCAAATATACAAATTAGAGGTTGAAAATCGCTATTCCTCATGGTCAACATATCTTTTCGAAAATAAACATTTTGAAAATCCAGTTTTTCTAAAAGTAGATCCAGTTGATAATAAACTATTTTCAGGTGACACATTTTCAATTGATTGTAATAACAAATTACAATTAATCAGCTCCAAAATTCGCACAGGAACCCAAATATCAGGTATTTTGGTTCTTGCCGACAACAAAACATATGGTCGAAAAAACAAACGCCTGTTATACAAATGCGTCCCAGATGACAAATCACTTCCCCTTTTCTTGATTCCATATGAAATGAAACATGTGGGATTTGTCAAAGTATTCGTAAATTTGTATGTAACATTCACTTTTACCGATTGGGATGACAAACATCCACATGGTATCCTGAGCCAAACAATTGGTCCAGTGGATGTGCTTGATAATTTTTATGAATATCGACTCTATTGTAAACATCTAAATATATCCCTCCAAAAATTTCAAAAAGATGTAAAGGCCTACAACAAGGAAACAAATATAAGTGACCTGATAAAAGAAAAATATCCGGACATCGAAGACCGGACCCACATACCCATATTTTCCATTGACCCAGAAGGCAGCGCAGATTTTGATGACGCATTTAGCATTTGCGATTTGGATAATGGTGAAAAACTTGTTAGCATATACATCGCAAATGTGCCTCTCGTTATCGATGCGCTAAATTGTTGGGATTCATTTTCCAAACGTACCTCCACGATTTATTTGCCGGACAAGAAACGACCAATGTTACCCGCTATTTTGTCTGACTGTTTATGTAGTTTACAAGCTGGGGTTGTCAGGGCGGCATTTCATATGGACTTGTATATTACAAATGGGTGTGTAAATGAAATAAAATTTGGAGCTTCATTGGTGAAGTTGTATAAAAACTACTGTTATGAAGAATCAGATCTGTTGAACAACCCGGAATATACTTTGTTAATAAAGGTAACGAGAGAACTAAACACGGTAAACAAGTATTTGGATTTTATTGTTGATAGTCACGATGTGGTTTGCTATCTAATGATATTGATGAATTATCATTGTGCGAAAAAAATGCTGGAATACAATACTGGGATTTTTCGGTCTACTATTGTTCGCGAAGGTCAACATATTATTCCTGAACATGTTCCAGCAGATATTTCTAAATTTCTAAAGATGATGACTAGCACTCGGGGTCAATATGTGACTAGTTTGAATAATATACAACACGATGCATTAGGACTAGATGCCTACATACACATTACTAGCCCGATACGTAGATTGGTAGATTTGTTGAATATGATAAAATTTCAACAAATTACTGATATTATTCAATTTCCTGAAAAGGTCAGTCACTTTTATCAAATATGGACAGCTGATTTGGAATATATTAATGTTTCAATGAAATCAATACGGGCTCTTCAAAATGAATGTGAATTGCTGTCACTTTGTACGAATTGTCCAGATTTGTTACAACGCGAACATATCGGTTATATAATTCAACACGGGGGCACCGCCCCCGTAAACCCCCAATTAAGGAGGGATTCGGGGAACCTTGGTTCCCTGGTTCCAAAGGTTGATTATAAGGTATATTTACCAGAACTTAAATTGATGACCAAATTTAAATGTGACCAAGAGTTTTATGATTATCAGTGTGCTAAATTCAAGTTATATTTGTTTCATGATGAGGACAATTTACAACGGAAAATACGGGTACAATTACAAACATAACCCATGCTCTTTATATGGTAACACGATTAGGAGTTTTATAGCGTAATAAATCATAAGAGAGTTAATTGACCAGCACCAAAGCGAACCATAAGAGCCCTCCTTGCTATAAGAATAATACGAAACTGCTAATAGGGCTAGCGTGATAATTCCTGCGGTGTAATACTGCTTTTCAACAAAAATGCTAAAATATAAAAAGAAGAACCAAATCAATCCTAGTAGTTTGTTTTTATCCTGGTTTAACCAATTCCATCGCAAATGGCCTGTTGGTGTGACAGTTGTATTGAACTTGCTTTGGGTGTTTACTTTGTAAATAAAATAGGCGAATGCTGGAATCGTATATGTTGTTAACATTGCCTTTCTAGTAAATTCATCTTTTAACATTAGAAGTGACGCAATCGGTTGGATCATCAATAATAGTGCCCCAGCAATAGATAGTTTTTGGTTGATATCAGTATTTTTTAAATTTCTCCATAAGAAAAACTCAATAAGTTGCATTGTGATAAATGACATTAAAAAAATATACGCAAATACATTGTTTAATTCGCGTATCTTGTATGGTGTATATTTATTGTTATATGCTATTAATATCAATATAAGTGTGCTAAATGTAAATGTATTTAATGATACATATTGATTCCAACACATAAAGTATGTTTATATAAAATTATTGTCTCATATTCAAGTAACAAACGATATATTATACAATTATAATCTTTGGTTTTATTTTAACAAGATTTATCGATTGTCACCTCTTTGGCTATCTTTTTGATTATTTTGGTGTGACTGTCGTAATCAACATTTGATGATCCTCCTCCAAGGGCCTCTATCCTTAGCCTCAAAAAGTGATCCCCGTGCTTGGAATCATAATCCATACAATCAGGATGTAGCTCTTGGAATAATTCAAGAGTTTTATAATTTTTAAAGGCAATGTGTTTGATTGCCCTGCGAATATTTTTATTCTCTTCGTCTTCCTTTTCCCATGCGTTTTGTGATTTAACATACATTGTCTCCCTTTTGAGGTCAGTGCAGTGAACTGGTCGCATGTGAACATCGAGTGCTTTTAAGTTCTTGATAATAATATTGGAAATACCATTAATGTAGCCAAGCTTTCCAACCGATTCTAAATCATTCAAATCCAACTTGATAGAGTCTACAAAATCCATAATATTCATAGCATCTTTACATTGTTCATTCAAAAATACATTCAGGTTGAATGTTTTATTGTGTGAATTTACTTGGGTGACTGAATTATTATTGATACCATTTTTACAAACCTCTTGAAATGTTTCCATCATTTTGTTATTTTGCTCGACCATCAGGCTCTTAAATTCATCGTTTTGTTTGAGTAAATTCATTATTAAGTTCATATCAAGTGTGCTGATGTCTAGTTGATCATTCACAATATTACATTTTTTTTTGTGAGCACACAATGTTGACTGGTGTTTGTATATTTTTCCACAAATACACTCGTGATTATTTGATCCAATGTATTTTGAAGTATTTTCATTAGTATTATTTAGGTTTTTATGTTTATCGGTTGATACATGTCTTTTATAATCGCCTTTCTTATAGCATTTAAAGTCACATGATTCGCACATAAACATTTGATGTTTTTTTGATGTAAAAAAATTAGGATTCATTAGTATATTACATCAACATTTTATTTTTCTAAACCATTCAAATTATAAACAAAAAAAATTTACAATAACAAAACTATAATCAAAAATTTGGTAATTAGACGATTATGGTCTAAACCCATTTTTTCACTTTTTTTTGCCAAGACTTTTTTGGGAAATCAGAAAATGGACATTTATAAATGTCCAAAATTGATTTTGCCAAAAAAGTCTTGGGAAAACAAAAAATATGTGATTTTAAATATAAATGGCCAAAAGGACTTAAAGCCCATTGAACAATCCTGAGAATTGTAAAAAATTGAAAGTGGTATATTGGTTTAAATATAAATGTATATAAGTCATAATGAACTCACAATTTAGCGAACTTTCTATTAATGTTACTAAGAAATTGACAAAAAAGGAGAAACAAGACTATGGGTTCTTTGTAACACCCCGAGTAATACTTGAAAAGCTATTTGCTTGTATTCAACAACATTTGACCACTAAGCCAATCGACATAATCGAACCATCTTGCGGGACGTGTGAAATTGTGAATTTGATTGATAATCTGTTCAGCAATGTGAACATTGATGCGGTTGAACTTAATAAAACTGTATATGAGTCAATTCAGGATCTTACATTCAACAATAATGTCACATTATTGAACCAAGATTTTATGAATTTGGGAAAGGCTAAGCAATATGACTTGTTAATTACGAATCCACCTTATTTTGTGTGTGATAAAAAATATATTCCTGCGGAATATAAGGAATATATTAGCGGGAGACCTAATATTTTCGGGTTATTCATTATCCACTCGATTCATTTAGTTAAGCAAGGTGGTATATTGGCATTTATTCTTCCCAAGAGTTTTATGAATTCGGTATACTATGCGAAAATACGTCAATTTGTAAAAGAAACCTGTGATATTTTACAGATTATTGATTTTGAGGAAAATAAAAAGTTTATTGATACCGAACAATCAACTATTGGTTTGGTGTTGAGGAAAAATTCTCCATCTGTTGTTGCCAGTTGTGACTATTCTATCAAAATTGGAAATCAGTATATATTTACAACCAATGGTGTCTTGCTGAAAGAGATATTTGAGGGAGCAACTACGATTGAAGCCCTTGGACTCTGTGTTCGCACCGGTCAAGTTGTCTGGAACGAACAAAAGAGTTTATTGACAAATAACGAAAATGATACAATGTTGATCTATAATACAAATGTAACCAATGAGCATACAATTAAAATGAGCAATTTTAAAAACAACGAAAAGGGGCAATATATCCAACGTGAAGGTAAAACTGATCCAATTATTGTTGTTAATCGAGGCAATGGGAATAGTAAATATAATTTGAAATATGCCATTGTCGATACCAATAAACCATATTTGATCGAGAACCATTTGAATGAAATCTATCCAGTTACACAAATGAATAAAAAAAAGCTAATTGAGCTTTTCTATAAAATATCTAATAGTTTTACTAACCCGAGAACTAAGCAATTTATTGATTTATATTTGGGAAACAACGGGCTTTCAAAAACGGAACTTGAAACGGTATTCCCTATTTACTTGTGAATGAAAATTTCCACCGCGGGTTCGCAAGCCCCAAATTATTTCCCCAATTCAAACGAACACGCAAATTATATTCGAACCCTGATACATCTAGGTCAAAGTATGCGCCTTTTAGCGCAGTAATCCCTTGTATTTTTATATTATCGGTATCCACTTGTTTGATATGAAAATCCGTTTTATCCCATAACAAGAAGATTTTGTCACCCTGCGAATCTTGTATTTTTTTCGCAATTTTATCAAAGTTAAATGTTTGGCTATATATTTTCAAGAATTCGGTGATTGACTCGTTTGCTATTTTTCGCTTTTCCTTAGTCTTGATCGTCTTTTGTTTGTATAATTTTTCAAAGAATGGATGTGAGTATTGGATGTCGTGGACATACTTTTGATATGTTTCAAAGTCGGGTTTCTCTATAGTTTCATCTATTATTAGACCAATGTATTGCCCAAGGTAATTATCGTAATAAAATTTAGTATAGGATTGATCACATATACTAAATTTGTTTGTAAAATCTTTATCATAAATTTCTAGAAATTGGGGAAGTTTCGCTACATCGCAATTGTTATGCTTGAACTCGACCTTTTTTTGGTCAACTTTTACATCATTTTCGAAATAACTAATCTCATAATCGTGATTATTTGACATTCCACCCATATGCTTGATTTCTATTTTATTGTTTTTCACCATTGTTATGGAACCAATTGCAGCCATCCCTTTGGATTGAAAACTCTTCCAATTGACACCATATTCAGGATTATCAAAGAAATCAACTGGGATATGCGGAAGCAATGCCAATACATTCTCGCGTATCTTGTTATGTTCCGCATTTAACGCTTTGATTTTAATTGGATCTATAAACAGTTTGATATCACTTACACTTAAGATAGTTGTAGTCATTATCCACTTTTTCAAAAAGTATAGCAGAATACTGGTTGTTTTGGTTCAGTATGATAATTATACTATACTAGTGTAATTTAAAATCAATTTTTTTATTTACTTTTCGTAACTTTGTAAAAAGGTTGAATATGTATTTTTGAAACGACATAAACCCAACACATCATATAATATAACAGCATTATGGTAAAGGTTTGCTCTTACAATTATCCAAAATCAAGTGAACCGAAGTATATCCAATATTACGAAAAATATTCATATCCATTACACGATTTTCAAAAATGGTGTGTTGAAGCAATTGTGGAAGGGCATCATGTGTTGGTTACCGCACCAACAGGATCAGGTAAAACATTTGGAGGTGAATTTGCCCTGGACCATTTGTTTTCCAAGGGAAAGAAGACAATTTATTGTTCGCCTATCAAGGCACTCTCTAATCAGAAATTTTATGATTTTACACGCAAGTATCCTCATATTAGTGTTGGACTAATCACAGGTGATATCAAGACGAACCCTGATGCTAATGTTCTCATCATGACAACGGAGATTTTATTGAACAAATTATACCAGATCAAACGTCCACTTTTAGAAAATTCACCTTTGGAAAAGGTGGAACCAAATCAAGAGACGTTTGGCTCCACCCAACCTTTAGAACCAAATTTTTACTCCACTTTTTCTAAAAGTGGATTTGATATGAATATCGAGACTGAACTGGGTTGTGTAGTTTTTGATGAAATTCATATGATTAACGACGAGAATAGAGGTCATGTATGGGAACAAAGCATTATGCTTCTGCCAAAACACGTCCAAATGGTTGGGTTATCGGCGACTCTAGACGACCCCGAGAGATTCGCATATTGGCTTGAAACACGTGGAAATCCACTTCCACTTTTAGAAAAAGTGGAGCAAAATTGGGTGACATCATCGTGTAGCATAGGGAGCGGTATTGAGGGGAACCCTGTGGAGGAGCAAAACCCAAAAGGGGGTTTACGGGGGTTTACCCCCGTGGGTAACAAAATGGTTTACTTGACTAGCAAACTTGAGAGAGCAGTTCCACTTATTCACTATTCATTCATAACTACGACCGCCAGTGTATCAAAGACTATCAAGGATAAGGCTGTTCAAGAGGAAATTAATGGACTTACGAATAAATTGGTAGTGTTGAAGAACGCAAAGGGTGAATTCAATGACATTAATTACAATAAGATAAATAAAGTCGTCAAGTTGTTTGAATATCACAATATTCGTATTCATCGACAACATGTATTGAACAAGGTTGCTGAACATCTTGTCAATAATGAAATGTTACCGGCTCTATGTTATGTTTTCTCTCGTAAACAGTTGGAGGTTTGTGCGAGAGAAATGACAACCAACATTTTGGAATTTGATAGTAAAGTGCCATATACGATTGATCGAGAATGTGAGCAAATTATACGCAAGTTGCCCAATTACCAAGAGTATTTACATTTACCTGAATATGTTAACCTAGTTACCTTGTTGAGGAAAGGCGTTGGAATTCATCACGCGGGACTGATGCCAGTTTTGAGAGAAATGGTAGAACTGTTGTTTGCTAGGGGTTGTATAAAAATACTCTTTTGTACTGAAACCATGAGTGTTGGTATCAATTTGCCAGTGAAGACAACTATTTTTACAGATGTAAATAAGTTTGATGGCACTCATTTACGAATGTTATATGGTCATGAATATACGCAAGCTGCTGGGCGTGCTGGGCGTTTAGGTCTTGATACTGTAGGTCATGTAGTTCATTTGAACAATTTATTTCGTAATGTGGAACACACCCCGTATAAAACGATGATGAAAGGTGACCCCCAAACACTCATTTCCAAGTTCAAGATATCGTATAATCTATTATTGAATTTGATTGATATTGGTGACAATAATTTACTTGATTTTTCTAAGCGAAGTATGATTACAAATGATATTGATAGTCAGCTAGGTGAACTGTATGGAAAGATCAACAAATTGAATGATGAGTTGGAGACATTGACTGCTTATTCTAGAACCCCAGTCCATGTAGTTGAAGAGTATTTGGAATTGTGTAACAAAAAGCAATTTATGGTGAACAAGAAACGCAAGGATGTAGAACGACAAATACAGAGCCTTCTTGATGCTAATAAATTTTTGGAACAAGATAAACCCCTTATTCAAAAATACGCAGCTAAGCGGAAGGAAGTTGATATTCTACAAGCACAATACAATGGGGCCGAGAAGTATTTGGATTCACATGTAACGACAATATTTAAGTTACTGGTGAATGATGGATTTATTGTGGAGAATCAATTGACACAGATGGGTATTATCGCAACTAATTTGAGAGAAGTTCATTGTCTTGTGTTTGCCAAATTGTTTCAATCCAAAGTGTTGGATTCCCTTTCATCTCAACAGTTAGTTTCATTATTTAGCTGTTTTACAAATGTAAATGTGACTGATGATAAGAAGGATAGTTACCCAAAGGCAAATGAACCAATAGTTCAGGATATTGTTAAGAAGGTTGTTGATATGTATGATGAGTGTCAGCGAAAGGAAACCTTTGATACCGGCGTGGAATATAGTATTCATTATGACCTGTTAAATTATGTCATTGAATGGTGTGATTGTGAAACAGAAGTTGAGTGTAAACTGCTTCTACAAAAGCTTGGCACAGAGAAGGAAATATTTTTGGGTGAATTTGTAAAAGCTCTTTTGAAGATTAATAATATTTCACTTGAGATGGAAAAGGTCGCAGAATTGACTGGGAATATAGCATTTTTAAGTAAACTACGCGAAATACCCAACATGACCTTGAAGTATGTTGTTACTAACCAATCACTATATGTATAATTCCACCACTCTTTTACAAAATGACTCCACATTTGAAAATGTATATTTATATTTTTTGTAAACATTATATATCATGAAATTAGCAATACGAACTCTAGTATTCCATATCTTTTGTATTTTATCATTTGCTATAATTTATTTATATTTTTCAACTCATTTTGACAGTAGTAATCATAATAGTAAACACAATGATTTTGTAGATTTTTTGTTATTGAGCACAACAATACAAGCTGGGGTTGGTATTTCTGATTTATATCCTATTTCGTTTTATGGTAAAGTCGCAATGATAACACAACAAATGCTCATGATATCAACACACATTTTCACATTGTATATATTTACAATGTAGATATTGAAATACTTATTTTATAAAGTTATTTTAATGAGTTACGTAGATATCGGGATATTAACATTTGCTGAAATAATTGGAGATTTTGGCTATAAGGCATTTGCGAATGAAGGAGGAGTTAAAAATTTTATGACTGGAACGTTAGGTTATGTAGCAGTTGTTTATTCTTTGATACGTTCATTACAAGGATCTAATGTATTGTTGGTGAATGCCGCATGGGATGGTATAAGTGCTTTAGTTGAATCAATCGCTGCAATAGTTGTATTAGGAGAGCGATTTAATGATCCATGGAAATATTTTGGGATTTTCCTTATAGTTGTTGGATTATTATTTTTGAAATTACCAGTTGTTAATGAGCATAAATTTGTTTTTCCAAGATTATTTATATAATTTATACTCGTGATTTCATTATATAAATTATTTAGATACAATACATATATCTAAATAATGAACAGCAAATATGAATTAATTGAACCAATTGGGTCTGGTAGTTTTGGACTTGTATACAAAGGTAAAAATAAACGAACTGGTGAATATGTCGCTATAAAAATGGAACCTATAACTTCTAAAATTAATTTACTAAAACATGAATCAATAATATATCATTATCTGAATAATATACCCGGTGTGCCACAACTTCGCTGGTTTGGTAATGAAGGTAAAAATTATTATATGGTTATCAATTTGTTGGGAGATTCACTTGAAACAATAAAACAACGTTATGGTCGTCTTTCTCTAGAAACTACACTTTTAATTGGTGCTCAAGGATTGACATTGTTAATGGCGATCCATGATAAATACCTTGTACACCGAGATATAAAACCATCAAATTTGGTATTTGGAGTAGGAAATTTTAACCTACATTTAATTGATTTTGGGTTCTGTAAAAGTTATACACGAGAAAAAAAGCATATTCAACCACGAAAAACAAGTAGTTTAATAGGTTCATTGAATTTCGCAAGTATAAACTCACACGATTGTATTGAATTAACAAGAAGAGATGATCTTGAATCACTTGGTTATGTATTGTTGTATTTGTATTTATTAAAGTTAGATTGGCAGAATGAGGGACACACAAATGATGCTATAAGGGAAATGAAATCTAATGTTGTAAATAATAAATCAATACCCGAAGTATTTGTCAATTATTTTAAAAAAATAAGATCTTTAGGATTCGATGAGCGACCTAATTACGAGTCTTTAATCGAGGATTTTTCCAAATGAGAATAATTTCGTATTTTTATATAGATTTAAATATTCAATGGTATAAATGAGCAATCCTAAGTCCAAGGAATATTTAGTATCTATAAAATCTATTTCAAATATGTTGTTTAATAAAGCAAAGGATACAAATGATAAGAAGTTACATTTTATAGCATTGATGATATTCAATTATCTTAAGGGGGAACTTCGCGCCCCTAAGATTGATTATTCTAGCATTGAGCTTCAGGATTGTATTAATTTGGTTCCGTTGTATGATTATATGGCAGCTCAACACATTGAATTATATGATCTTAAAAAAATAAGTTTGAATGATGTGGACACGAACAAACAAGTAGATGTCGAACGGTTTGTATTATCGCATATATTTTATATGTTTGGCAAATAAACGAAGATAAAGATAATTATATTATTTCAATATATGGCATCATTTGCTAATGTTGATGAATTGTTAGGTAATAGAAATAATATTGAGGGTGAGCGTTTAATCGGTAGAGTGAAATGGTTCAATAACAAGGCAGGTTATGGTTTTATTACAGTTACTGACGGGTTTTATTCAGGGACAGATGTTTTTGTTCACCACACATCTATTTTGGTCTCAAATCAAAGATATAAATATTTAGAGCAAGGCGAATATGTAGAATTTACATTTTCCGCAACTCAAACAGGTAATCATCCTTATAGTGCGACAAATATTACTGGGTTTAAAAATGGTACTTTAATGTGCGACATGAAAAATAATGTTATAAGCTCAAGATTCGGGATTTTGCAAAGTAATAATGAAACACTGGAAAATTTTTGTGATCGCACCAAGTATAAAAAAAGAATGAATGAACATAGACCGCCAGAAATTTCTATTTTTATAGACAATGAATTTAGGGATTGGAAAAAAAATATCCCTATGGCACCGAAAGCATGTGATTCAAATACTATTCCTGAAAAACGAAAATATTTTTAATAATAATGTTTTGATATAATATATGATTGACTCTGCGTTGAAACTAACTATTCCTATTGGCAATACCTCCAGTGAGAATTTTCAAATGGGTGGGCGCCGTAAAAAGTCGAGGGCTAAACGGGGTGGCGCAAATGATATCAAACTGGCTAATAAGATTGCTCCTGAGATTGCCCCAGAAGTTGAAATTGAAGATGAGGTTGGTATAGATTATAGTATTTTAGACAAAATACCTATGGCTAAGGATAAGGATAAATATAAAGATGAAGATGAAACCATTCTCCTTGCTAAGATTGCCGAAGAGGGCAGGGGAGGTCCAGAACTTTACACTTCTATGATACAAGAAGAGGGTCGTGCGGGTCCTCCATCATTTGAAGTGAAGAGATCAGGAAGAGGAGGTGCTTCAAGGAAACGCAAGAATAGAACGAAACAAAAATTGAAAAAGTCTAGAAAGGGTAAATCGAAAAAGTTGAGAAGGGGCAAATATTAATATGAATGTAAGATAAAAATACTATAAATTATTTTTAATGTATAGTATGAACAACAGATATATTGTAATTCAGGAAGCGATTAGTAAAATATTCAAAATACTTTGTGATAATTATATTTTTGTTTATACACCACCCAAGGTTGGGTCGACTACTCTTGTGTCTTCATTAAGGATATCACTATTGGGAAGTTTTAGTATAATTCACATTCATGATGATACAATGCTTGAAGTACTTACCGGAATAAACAATGTAACGGTCAATGAAATTATACAATTTTTAGCACAACAAGGAAAGAATGTATACGTAATAGATGTTTATAGAACCCCAATTGAGAGAAAAATGTCAGAGTTTTTTGAGAAGATTTCTATTTATCATTTCAATAATTTAGAAATGAATATGAATAAGTATTCAACTAAGCGTATTAGTGATAGGTTTAATAGTTTATTTCCATATTTGGCAAATGGTGAACATTATTTTGATAAATTCGATTTGGAGAACATAAGTCCATTTGATTTTGATAAAAAATACACTTTACAAATACACAATAATGTAAACTATATCAAGTTGCGATTGAAAGACGCAAAACAATGGGGTGTTATACTATCTAACATTTTAAAAAAGGAAGTCGTAATTGTAAATGATTATTTAACCGATGATAAATCATTCGCAGATTTGTATAATCGTTTTAAAAGAGAATACAAAGTGCCATTAAATCATTATGAATCAATAAAGAGTTGTAAGTACCTAAGATTTTATTTGACAGACGATGAGAGAAATACTTATTTACAAGAGTACTCAACTCGATTAGATGTAGAGTTTGTACCATATACACAAATAGAATATGACTTTTATATAAGACTTTGTTTAGAAAATCAATATGTAGATGATATACAAGGGGAACATTATATCGATGAAGGATGTTCATGTGACACCTGTAAAATAGAGCGCACCAAACTGTTTGATATGTTAAAAAAGGGAATAAAAACAGATAAACGTATCAAGCACAAGAATAATTTGTCTAAGCGTCACTTAAAGATTTATAACAATCCAAAGGTTGTTAAAAAACAAATGAATAATGGGTCAAATTTAAATATGTCCAGTATAATCTACCTACGTAAATAGTGAATACATAAATTATCTATTATCATAATTTATGTTATTATCCCAATGAAATTGGGGCTTCCAACCAATTTTCTTTAGTTTTAAGCATTCACCTCGTATATTTGTTGGTGCAATATCATTGCCTATATTTTTTTCGTCAATTATAATTACTTCTAGCCCAGACTCACTGTCATATAAAATATTATTTTTGTCTATTAAATAAATACCATTATTCTTGTAAATTTCTATAACCAAATCATATATTTTTACACTAAAATCATTACATATTAAGTAATCATCACCCTTTTCTTGTTCAACAATAGTATATACAGCCGAAGCAACATCTTTGGCATGTAAAATATTTCGAAAAGAGTTTAGGTTTCCAACCTTTATAGGTTGTTTACTATTTTTCCAATCTTTTGCGTGAGCCTTTACTTTATTTAATAAAAACTCCGGGCGCTTTCTTTCAGACTCTGTTGTAAAAATAACTCCATTTGAACAATGTAGTCCGTATGTGTTTCTATAAAAATTAATAATCGAATGTCCCATTATTTTTGCTATAGAATATGGATGATTATGGTTCATATTTGTATCATCTTCTTTTACTAGATAATCGACATGACCCTTGAACATTTCACTACTAGAAGCATTAAAAAGCTTTATATTTAGTTTATTTTTGTGAATAATATCACATATATGTGCTGTTAACATTCCATTTGAATATAATGTTTCAATTGGGTTATAAAGGGCATAAGATGAATTAGAAATAGAGGCCAAGTGTATAACAATATCTGGTTTTATATTTAATATATAACTTTCTAGTTTTTTTGTATCATTCATGTTAAACCTTTTTTTAGTTATATTATTTTCAGGGATAGATAAAGGATCTTTTGTGATACCGTACAACGTATAATCTTTTGCTTTTTCCTTTATATAATAAGATATCATTCCATCACAACCGGTAATTAGCATTTTCGGTGTGTAACTATATACCTCAAAATGTGGGAATGGAAAAACTAACTGTCCTCCATTTTTCAAAAAATCTTCTTCTCGTTTTATAATTTCTTCGCGGAAATGCCAGGGTAAAACTAATAAATAATTGGGTGGATTTTCGCGCATAGTTTCTTCACTGATAATTTCAATTCCAGTATTTGTCATTTTACCTACCTTTTGAGGGTTCCTTTCAACCGCATATTTAATCTTGTCTTCGCCAATATTAGCAAATTGTAATAAACAATTCCCTTTTGTTGATGCTCCATAGATGTACATTTTTTTGTTATCATTATTCACAGTATCAATAAAATTTGTTAGTTGCGATACTTCCATACGACAATTATTCATAAACTTTTCATATATTTCATTTTCCATAATTCCATAATCCAATTCATGTTTCAAGATAGTTTCAATAAATTGGGTACATTCAACATGTTTTTGAGACGTGTTTTTTGAAAAGTAAATACGGAAACTACCGCCATTACAATCATTGAATTTTATATCAATAATTTTGAAATTACTCATCTCTGCTATTCTACACATTTGTCTTAGACTATAATACTCTAAATGTTCATGACAAATTGTATCAATGCTATTTGTTTTCAACATTGTTAACATATAACTCTGTTCACATGTCCAAATACCATCATTATCTAATATTGAGTAAATATCTTTAGCAAATTGAACTGGGTCTGGCAAATCATAAAACATTGAGATAGATGATACAATTTTACATTTTTCAGTTGGGTACACTTTCCTAAAATTTTCAAGTGTAAAATATGTTGGTATCAACTCTACACTCCCATAAAAATGAGCAAATTGTTTACCAGTTGGGTCTATACCAATTCTTTTGTATTTTTCATGATAATACTGCAACATTGTTGAGTCGTTACTACCAATATCGACAATTATGTCTTTTTCATTTAATGAGACTTTTGTTAAAATTTCCTCTTGATACGCCTTTAAGTGACCTCTCATCGTGTTGTTAATACCCGAACGATACCCGTATTCATATTCATATAATTCTGTTGAATATGTAGTTTGTCTTAGTTGTAATAACCCACAATCTGTACACCTACATAAATCAATGGGTGTTTTGGGTGTTGAAAAATCCCCATATTTTGGAAATCTAGATGTGATAATTTGTTCACCTAATGATATTGTGGGTATTAAATCTCTGTTTTCGCATATTCTACATTGGTAGATGTTTGAAATTATTGAGCACATATATTTGTTTCTTTAAATAATTACACAAATGCTTTAAGTCGATATTGTATAGAAAATTATTTTTGATTATTAATTTTTATTTTTCCAGGAGATAAATATGTTTTTGTTTTTGGCTCCACCTTTCTCAAAGGTGGAAAAAAAGAAAAAGTAGTAAAGTAAAAAAAGGGTTAAAAGTGAAAAAAAGTGAAATGTAAAAAGAGAGTGAAGTGAAAGTATAAGTAAAAGTAGAAATGTCGAAGTCCTTGAAGATGAGTGTAGTGCGTGAGCTGTTGTGTGAGTATGGAAGTGAGAAGGGAGTGGATGGTCTGGAAGTGTATAAGTGGTTGGAAGAGAGGAGTGTGGTGGTAGGTGTAGGTGTAGGTGTTCGTGGTCGTCCGTCAAAGTCGAAGTCGAAAGTGGTGGAACAGGATTCAGAGACGGAAGACCTATTTGCGTCACTCGTGAAATCCCACGTGGGCTGTGCCCCCGTAAGCCCGCCAACCCGAACAGGTTTGACAGAATCAAATTCCGTAGATGAGGAAGCGAAGGCAGCGGAGAAGGAAGCGAAGGCCGCTGAGAAGGCAGCGAAGCTAGCCGAGAAGGAGGCGAAGGCTGCTGAGAAGGCAGCGAAGCTAGCCGAGAAGGAGGCAAAGGAGCAGGAGAAGGCAGCGAAGCTAGCCGAGAAGGAGGCAAAGGAGCAGGAGAAGGCAGCGAAGCTAGCAGAGAAGGAGGCAAAGAAGAAGGAGATTGAAGATGCCAAGGCATCGAAGCTAGCTGAGCAGGAGGCTAAGGCTGCGGAGAAGGAGGCAAAGAAGAAGGAGATCGAAGATGCCAAGGCAGCGAAGCTAGCTGAACAGGAGGCTAAGGCTGCGGAGAAGGAGGCAAAGAAGAAGGAGATCGAAGATGCCAAGGCAGCGAAGCTAGCGGAGAAGGAGGCAAAGGCCGCAGAGAAGGCAGCTAAGCTAGCAGAGAAGGAGGCAAAGTCTCTTTTGAAAAAAGAGAACAAAACTTCTGCCGAGTCTCTTTTGAAAAAAGAGAACAAAACTACCCCCGAGTCTCTTTTGAAAAAAGAGAACAAAACTGCCCCGGTGGAGGTGGTCGATGAACAAGAAGAGGAGGAGGATAGCGTGACAGAGATCGTTTACGAGGGTAAGAAATATTTGAAGTCGATAATAAGTGGAGTAGTGTATGATATGGATGAGAACGAGATAGGTGTGTGGAAGAATGGAAAGATAGAGTTGAATGATAGCAGCGAGGAGGAGGAAGAGGAGTATGACTAAATCCACTTTTATAAAAAGTGGAGCAAAATGTGATGAGGGGCAAAATGTGATGAGGGGGTCCCGAAGGGAGCCCCCGTGGATAATAACATAGTAAATAACCAAAATTTTTTATTTTTCGTAGTATTCAAAATGTCACTCATTTCTATGGATTGTCACTCATTTCTGCGTTCCGTTGTTTCTCTCGCTCAGGGAACAGTGGTTCCCTCCTTTTCTTCACTTTCCTCAAAAGTGAGTTTGCCTTGATTACATAGTGTTGTAAAATACAAGTCAACTATACGGTGTTGTAAAATACAAGTCATTTGTATGGATTGTCACCGATTTCTGCGTTCCGTTATTTCTCTCGCTCAGGGAACAGTGGTTCCCTCCTTTTCTTCACTTTCCTCAAAAGTGAGTTTGGTTTGATTTACATGGTTGTAAAATACAAGTTAACTGTATGGATTGTAAAATACGAGTCATTTATTGTTTTGTCACCGATTTCTGCGTTCCGTTGTTTCTCTCGTTAGTCCAGTTTCAAGACCTTAAAGGTATATAGTATAAGTGGTTGTTAGGAAGTGTAGTATATTCATAACAACTTTGTATCCTGATAGGGGTTACACAGTGTTAAAAAGTCAGCCAATTTAATTTGGTGGTAACCACTTTTCCCAACAAGTGGATTAATTGGGTGTTTTATCAATAGTAACTTCTTTGGCAATCTTTTTAATGATTTTGGTTTGACTATCATATTCAACATTAGATGATCCTCCTCCAAGGGCTTCTATCTGGAGTTTCAAGTAATGATCTCCATGCTTGGAATCATACTCTAAACAATCAGGATGTAATTGCTTGAATAATTCCAGATTTTTAATGTTTTTAAAAGCAATGTGTTTGATGGCCCTGCGGATATTTTTATTCTCTTCATCCTCCTTTTCCCATACATTTTGTGACTTAACATACATAGTTTCTCTCTTCAAGTCAGTGCAGTGAACGGGTCGCATGTGAACATCGAGCGCATTCAATTTCTTGATAATAATATTGGAAATACCATTAATGTATCCAAGCTTGCCAACCGATTCCAAATCATTCAAATCCAATTTGATAGAATCAACAAAATCCATAATATTCATAGCATCTTTACACTGTTCATTCAAAAATACATTAAGATTGAATGTTTTGTTATTAGAATTAACCATATTGTTATTGATACTGGTAGTATTGTTCTTATAAATATCAATCAACTTGCTATTTTGTTCAATCATAAGGGTTTTGAATTCATCATTTTGTTTTTGTAGTTCATTATTATTTTTCATAACCTCCATAATGAGAGAAATTATCAGGTTGTCTTCTTCTTTTTCATTATTATGATTTATGTAATCTTCACATTTTTTTCTATGTTTCCATAAACCAGTCCTATCCTTGTATATCTTACCACATGCGCAGTCGTATGTTATGGGCTTCACATGTTCAGTTTTATTGGAAACAATGTTGCCAAATAGTGTTTTGTGTTTTATGGTGTTAAAATGTTGAGTAAGATGTTGTTTTTTCTTACATTTATAATCACAATTTTCACACATATATTCTTTTACATTATTTTCACTATTTTTTGTTGCCATTTTTATATAATATGGCAACAAAAAAATAGTTTACTAAACCTTTCCAAAATGTTTTTTAAAAATACAAAAAAAGTTATGCTAACAACCCAAACAATCAAAAAATGAAAATGAGACGATTATGGTCTAAACCCATTTTTTCACTTTTTTTTGCCAAGACCTTTTTGGAAAATTGAAAAATGGACATTTATAAATGTCCAAAATTGATTTTGCCAAAAAAGTCTTGGCAAAAAATAAAATTTACATATACACTTTTTGATAAAGGTGTGATAACCTCTCCAAAAACTGACTCAACCTCACTTGATTATAGGGGTGGCAAAACACCAGTCATTTCTTTGTTTTGTCACCGGTTTCTGTGTTCCGTTGTTTCTCTCGATTAGTCTATTTCAAAACCTCAAAGTATGTTCAAATGTTAGGTTGTATGTATGCCCAATCTTGTATACATGGGGTATTGTTTGTTTGTAGATTACACAGTGAACAGTAAAAAAGGTTAATATATCCAAATTTCGCAATAAATGTCAAGATTGAAAATGATGTAGTCAATTATCAAACCATAATGGTTATATAATATGTTCTCAAAAACAACTTAAAGACACCCCATATATTAATACAGAACCGTGTAATAGGTTTTCTAAAAAGGGTCCGTGTGGCGAAATGGATAACGCGTTCGACTTCTAATCGAGAGATCGTGGGTTCAACCCCCACCACGGATATAATAGAGGAGCATTCGCATTTAAAACCGGTGTAGCTCAGTTTTGGTAGAGCGCAAAACTTTTAATTTTGTGGTCAGGGGTTCGATCCCCCTCACCGGTATAATCCCTCCTTTACAAAGTGAGGATGGGTTTTGATCCACTTTTCCCAAAAGTGGTAGATAGAGTTGAGTTCCCGAGCGGTCAAAGGGGGCAGACTTAAGATCTGCTGCGTAAGCTTCGTGGGTTCGAACCCCACCTCAACTATTCAACCTTTGGGGAAGGTGTTCCTTGTGGGTTACAGCATTTATCGTAAGGTATTTGTTCGCTCCATTATTTTAGTGGTTAGAATCCGCGTCTTATATTTCTTTAAGTGAGCGTGGGACACCAGTTCGATTCTGGTATGGAGCAGTTGGAGCAGCTTGTGGAGCAATTATCCGATGTGGTCTAGGTGGTTATGACAGAGATCTTTCAAGTCTTTGACACGGGTTCGAGTCCCGTCATTGGAATCAGGAAACGGTGTTTCCTTAAGGATACAGCTCATGGAGCAATTAAGGTTCTGTAGCTCAGTTGGTTAGAGTATTCTGCTGTTAACAGAAAGGTCGATGGTTCAATCCCATCCAGAACCGTTTTTTCCATAAAGTTATGGAAAACAAATTAAAAACTTGTAAAGTAATGTTATATAATGACGACCATTGTCGAAGAATGGAAGGTTATTGAAACTGGTTCAATTTATGAAATATCAAATTATGGTGAATTTAGAAATAAAACTACAATGAATAAATTAAAAACATCATTGATGGGTGGTTATTTATCAATATCGTTACATGTAAACAATAAAAAGTTGATATTAAAAACACATCGTCTTGTAGCAACAAATTTTTTAGTATGTCCAGATAAATCTTATGTTGTAAATCATAAAGATGGTAATAAAACAAATAATAATGTAGAAAATCTTGAATGGGTTTCGCGAACTGAAAATGCTAAACACTCTTTTCGTTTAGGTTTAAACAAAGGTAAAAAAATAAAAGTGACTCAATATACATTAGATGGCGTTTTTATAAGAGAATATGATTCTCCTGCTGATGCTGAAAATGAAACGGATATCTATCAAACACATATTTCTGGCGTTTGTAGAGGTGCTAGAAAAACAGCAGGAGGATATATTTGGAAATACTCCGCAGGATATACCGTAATACAACCTGTACCAGAAGGTAAAATTATGACTGGGTATTGCAATTACATAATAACAAAAGAAGGTAAAGTTTATAATTTACAAAGAAAACGTTATTTGGTTAGTAGTAAAAATTGTACCGGGTATATGGGACTTGGATTAATCGGTGAGGATAAGAAACGAACAAACTTTAATATACATCGTTTAGTAGCTTTACTTTTTATAGATAATCCGCATAATCATCCAGAGGTGAATCATATAGATTTTGATAAAACTAATAATAATGTGGCTAATCTTGAATGGGTTTCTCGTTCAGATAATAGTAAACATAATTTGTCAAAAATAAAATAGAAAACGTTTATAATTGCTTTGGGAGAAAAGAGTAATCCGGTCGTGTAGTGAAATAGTATCACATCTTGTATTTCAACAAGAAGTAACTGGGGCAGAACCAGTCGCGATCAACCCTTGATTGGTCAGGGACGTAAAGTTCCTCAAGGGTAATAGATTGCTTTGTGGCGCAGAGGAAGCGTGTCGGACCCATAATCCGAAGGCCGAAGGATCAAAACCTTCCAAAGCAATCTCATACCAGGCTTTAGCTCAGTTGGTAGAGCGTTTGACTGTAGTGGTAAACAAACATCAAACAGCCGCTGGTTCGATTCCGGCAAGCCTGATACAAATCTTATTGGACAAGATTTGAATGGTCTAATAGTGTAGTTGGCTATCACACAGGGTTTTGACTCCTGTAACCCGAGTTCGATTCTCGGTTGGACCTTTTTACTCTACTTTTATGAAAAGTGGAGCAAAATATATTATTCTTATTTGAAAATTTAAATACTTCTTCAGGTTGTCATTAATTTTCTTCCGTTGGGGAGTTTCTCTTGTTAATTAAATTGCTTATTTACGCATATCCATTTTGTCACCGGTTTCTCATTTTGTCACTCATTTCTTGATTACCTTATACGATGCTAAATTAGCCGGGGTTTTTCAGTTTCTCTCGTAAGGCTATATTTGGAAGTAAAATATATAGAGTTGTTGATGGTTGATGGGGAGGTGGTGGGGTTACATAGTATGCTTGTTGTTACCCATCAACTTTTAAGACAAATTATATAAAACCAAATCTTGTTTTTGATTTATGAAAATAAAACCAATTAAAAATAAATACAATATAAAGCAACACTTATAATGTATATTATAATGGACATATCATTAAATATCGTTGAGCTCATAGAGAATAACCCGATAACAAAGTTATCAAGCACATATAATGGTAAATTGTTGACAAAAATACAAGATAATTTCACGAAGTTTGAACAACAATTATTTGTTACCAGTTTTTATTGTTACTTAAATTGTGATGAGAAAAATGATTTTGTGGTTGACTTAGATAATGTATGGAAATGGTTGGGTTTTAGCGTCAAGATAAAGGCAAAAACTTTATTAGAAAAACATTTTATTATTGACAAGGACTATAAAATCTTGCTGTGCGATAGCGTAAAGCAATATGAAAATGAGAAAAAACACGGAGGATACAACAAAGAAACAATTATGTTATCGGTTAAAACATTCAAATTGTTTTGTATAAAAACAGATACAAAGAAAGCCGATAAAATCCATGAATATTATTTGAAGATGGAAGATATCATTCATCAAGTCGTTCAAGAAGAAAGCGATGAACTTAAAAAACAACTAGAAAATGTGAATGCCAAACTTGAATGTCAAATTATACAAACAGAAAAGGAAAAGGTAAAATTAAGAGAAAAAACAATTTTAGAACAGTTTCCATCTAATACACAATGTGTTTATTATGGGTTGATAGATAATATAAGTGATAAAAATGAGGCACTCATAAAATTTGGGAATTCAAATCATCTACGAAATCGCGTTACAAAACACAGAGATACTTATGATAATTTCCGTTTGACAAACGCATTTAAGGTATCTAATCAATTAGAAATAGAAACTGCTATAAAAAATGATCCAATTCTTGGAAATATGATGCGAACAATAACAATAAAGAACAAAAAATATATTGAATTATTGAGTATTGAAGATATAACATTATGTGAACTTGATAATATGATACAAGAAATCATAAAGAGTATTGAATGCACACCAGATAATTATAAAAAAATTATCGAAGAAAATAAGGTTATAAAACAAAAGTTATTTGAAAAGGGTAATGAGGACAACTCAAATCGTGTTATTGCTCTTACGATTGAAAACAAACGACTTACGAGAGAGAATGAAATGTTGACTAAAAAACTCAAAAAACATGATAAAGTTGTAGCTTTCTGGAGGGCAACCCTTATTGAAAAAGGAGTAAATGTTACATTTGACGATGTCACTTTTGAAAAAAGCGAGCAAAATTTTGTTCCCTTTTTCCAAAAGGGAGATGATGAAGAACAAATTGATTATAACGCATTTGATTATGAGGATTCTCAAATTTTAGGAAAACCTATTAAGCAAAATAATGGTTCATATGTTTTGGGAACACATGTGTATGATATATTGGTTGGGAAACGTCAGCAAGTTTGGGATGGTGTTGCCTATAAAACTTCTGGAGGTCTAATTAAACAAGACCTTATAGTCAATACGTCGGGAAAAGTTGTTTCATTGCGAAAATGTATTCACGAAACTAATCATAATAAATTTTATAAAATAAATATTTTAAAGGCAAAAAAAAATTAAACCGATAAATTTTATTGAACAAAAAAACAAACAAATTTGAGTGTAATAAATAGAACAAACTTTTTTCACGAAGTTATAAAAAGTTATTATAAAAGAATGACATACATCTGTCCTATTTGTTCCGCAGATCCAACTAGTCATTCATTTCGAAAATTGAGTGAAACAGAAGACATTATATATTATTATACATGCCCGGCAAAAGCATCAAAGTACAATGACCGAGAGGGCATTTTAGCACATTATGATGGAGAACTTGCGCAAAAAGGAGATAAAAAATGGGTTTGGATTTTCGACAGTGAAGGTTTCGACATGAAACATGCTCTCGAGGCCCAATTAGCAATTGAAATGGCTATGCTTATAAATAGCAAATATAGCGCAAGCTTAGAAAAAATATGTGTTATAAATCCCACGTTATTTACGAGCATAACAGTGAATGTAATTTGGCCATTTATAGGGTCTTATTTACGATCAATAATTATTTTTGATTCAGTTCAGCGATTTTCAGTTTCAACAGAAATTTAGTCTCACTGCGCTCAATATAAAATATGCGCTTTCTACACTCAAACAAATAAAATATTTGTTTAAAATATATGTCGTTCAAAAATTGGTTATCATTATTTACAGTGGAAGAAGAAGAGAAAGATAGAACCGAAGATAAAGAGAAACTCCCAGGCCCAATTGCGTATAGTGCTAACCCACAAAAATGGAATGAGAGAGGTATTTATAGTATTCCTGCCAAAAGTAGTGGACCCGAGGGTGGATATCCTGAGATTTCTTCAGCATTGATCAATAAACAACAGCGAATCAAAGAACTAGAACAAGAACGAATCGAAAAGTTTAATGCTGATGAACAAAATTATAAATTAAGAGTAACACCGCAAACAAAGTATTTTGGTGGAAAAACAAAAAAGAGACGTAAGCCGAAGGCAAAGTCGAAGGCAAAGTCAAAAAATAAAAAGGTAGCATCAAGAAAAACAGCACATAACAAAAAAAAGTGAATAGCTTTTCCAAGAAAAAAATAACAGTAAACAAACATGGCAAACGCTATTTCAAAGGAACTTAACAACTCTCTTTTTCCGATTTCCCTTCAGGATGGGCTTGCCCCCGTGGAGAACAAAAATTTTGCTCCACTTTTGGAAAAAGTGGAAAATGAGATCGACGACTACATCCATGAGATTGATACGCTGAGGAACAACTACATCTCTCTTTTAGAAAATCAACCTTTAGAAAAGGTTGAACCAAATTATTTGAGGGGGTCCCTCTCCCTCTGCTTTGCGATGAGGGAGCAGCAGCACGAAGTAATGGGAGGGGGTTTACGGGGGCTCCCTCATCGCACAGCAGAGGGACCCGTGGAGAACAAAAATTTTCCTCCACTTTTGGAAAAAGTGGACAATGAGATCGACGACTACATCCATGAGATTGATACGCTGAGGAACAACTACATCTCTCTTTTAGAAAATCAACCTTTAGAAAAGGTTGAACCAAATTATTTGGGGGGTCCCTTCGGGAGTGGTCTCCCTCTCCCTCTGCTTTGCGATGAGGGAGCAGCAGCACGAAGTAATGGGAGGGGGTTTACGGGGGCTTGCCCCCGTGGAGAATAAAAATTTTGCTCCACTTTTGGAAAAAGTGGATAATGACATCCTAGATTATTGGCTAATGTTGCGCAATGATGAGAGAGAAACCGAGTGGAACAATTACACAGATGAAGAAAAGGAAGAGTTAAATGAAAAGCGCGAACAATTATTGTTTATGTTGTATTGGGATTCATAAACAAGTTGAGAAGACACCAAAATATATATCTTGGTATCTTATGGACATTGAACAATTATATGTAATTACAGAAAACAAAATAAAAAGTGCGATGTTGGAGAAAGAATACTTAGACTCTATATATAAACTACTATTGGAATGTTATGATGGTGTGTATGATTACATTTTTTTATCACTAACCGCCGATGAAAAAAAGGCTATTCAGGATATACAATTGCCTAGTTACGTGCCATATCTTTTTACCAAGAATTTTGGTAGCACTATTTTTAGTGAACAATTATTTCATCCTTATCTAAAACAGAAAGGTATAACTAGAAAAGAAGTAGACCCAATAGAAAATAGTTTATTTACATTGAATGAAGCGATAAGGTCACAATCAAGAGAAAAACGTTCCAAAGACATATTTATCGAATATTTAAAAAAACTTAATCAGTGGCTTCATATAGTTGAAAAACAAATAACCGGTGCCTAAACATTATCAGCAATGGTTAAACACATCATTTTTTTCACACGTTTTATTTTCCTATTCAAGATACATTTTTTACGACGTAAACCACATTTCTTCTTCCGCAGCAAACTGTATTCCTTACCATGTTCCATTTGAAATATACGCATATCCTTTGAATTCTGTTTCTGTTTCAAAAATAAATCTTGATAAGTGGCATACAGCCGTTTGAGAGCCTTTGGAGCATCCCGTTTTCTGGCCCAACGACTAGCATGTGCGAAAGTGATAGGTTCATCATAATTATAATTGAATTCATTCAAAAAATTTAAAAATTCATTATAATAATTGCCATCATTCTCACAACAAGGGCACTCAGTGGTTGAACGTATACGGAACCAGTCGATTAAACACCTCGAATGAAATTCATGATTACAAGGCGATAAAGTATACTTTTCCAGTTTTGGTAAAAGCGTAGCAACTGTATAATCACTACCACTTTTTTGTTGATTTTCTAAAAGAGAGTTATTATCATTATCTAAAGACGCTGAACAAATATAACATTCTGTCATTCTATATTGTAAATAAAAAATATATACAATATACACCGCACGAGGATCTGCTTATCAATATACACATTCAACCTTTGGAAAAGGGTTTAAGCGAAGCAAAATCCAAATTTATAAAGTTGGTTTTTAGTCGCTACGCTTACAGTCGCTACGCTTTTTGCTACACTTTTCCCAAAAGTGTATTTAGAGCAACTCATCAATGCGCCTCCAATATTTATCATTTTCATTCTCGTACATCGGCAACACTCTGGGCTTTATCTTTACAATATAAATAGACTCTAGTTCAGTGACAATCACCTTCTTTGATGCCTTGAAGAACCTGAACACCCAAGCACTCGCTGCTGCGGCATTCACAGACGATGAAGATCCAAACATGCTAATTACGTTTACTAATTTGAAGTACTATATACCTAATGTACCAAAAGCATTTCAATTTTATATTAGGGAACCAAGGTTCCCCGAACCCCTCCTTTATCTGTTTTGATCCAGCCAACCTTTTTCATGAAGTTTCAGCGAAGCAAGAGAAAGGATTTAAGTACAGCAAACCACAAAGTTTTGTTCTCTTTTTTTAAAAGAGAGGGGGATGGGGCTTACGGGGGCATGCCCCCGTGGAAGATTTCCTCAGCAATCTGGCGTTTGATATCCTGAACATTCGTTACATGTTGCTCAATTGTAAAACTCTTTTCTTCAAAACCGCCCATAACAAACCGCTCAACCAATACATTCTTGGTCTGTCCTATGCGGTGGCACCTCGCAATCGCCTGGTCCTCAATCGCCGGGTTCCAGTGCGGACTGACAAAGTATACCTCGCTATAAAACTCTTGTAAGTTGAGGCCTTCGCACCCCGTTTGGATCTGTAAAATAAGAACATTATTCTTTTTGTTGAGGATATTTCCACGCTTTTTTCCGCTGACGCGCCCATCCAACTTGACAACGTCGGTCATCCCCGATTCGATCAGCTTCTTGTAAATCAAATCAATCTCTCCGCGAAAGCAACAGAATATCAGCTTTCCACATCCATTATTTCTCCGCTGAACAACTGACTTGACAACCTCGTCAATTTTTGTAGTACAACCCAACGCATCCTTACCCTCAAAATCCTCAAAACCCTCCTTCTTTGCGATCATGAGACCCGGGTAAACACACATCTGCTTCGCCTTCAACAACAATGACAAGTGTGTATTTTCCCCAAGCCCATACAACATCCCGTTGCTAGTCGCCGGAAACTTGACATTCGAGAATTTGAAATGTGAGTGAATCTCCTGAGACAAGTTAAACTCGGTCCGGTTTGCCCATTGAACCACTGTCTTGTCAATATTCATATCCGGCAATTGTATTCCAACTTGTTTCTTAGTTCTCTTCAATATGAAGAACCGCGCAATAGTAGAGAGATTTGCCGGGTTCGTATAAAAGCTTGACGCCATGCCGAGAACTGAACATAAATTGTAAAAGTCACGCTTCTTATTCTGGACGGGTGTTCCGGAAATGAGCCAACGGATCTTACCCTTGAGTTGCTTGGCCCATTGGTGACGCGAATTGTTGTTCCTTAGGTGATGGGCCTCGTCAAACACGATTCTGTTCCAACCAACCTTTAACAAAGGTTGGGCCAAATCTTCCACCTGGGGAACTAAGGTTCCTTCAATATTTTCCTCAATTTTGGCTCCACCTTTCCCAAAGGTGGATTTTGCTCCACTTTTTTGAAAAGTGGAATAAGTAGTCAACACAATGACCGCCTCCTCCAGCTGCTGCTGCGTAATCTTTTTCTTGTTCAACCCATAATAGATGATTGCCTTGTGACCAGTCGTCTTATAAATCTGTGTATACCACTGGCTGAGTAAGATCGGGGGAACCACAATCAACGTCCTCAACATGGGATTCGCCACAAACGTTCCAATCATCATAATAGTCTTACCAAGACCCATCTCATCTGCGACAAATCCCCCACGAACTTCCCCTGGTGGATCAAGTCGAGTCTCATTCTCTACACACCACTTGACACCGTCGTATTGATATTGTTTTTTATCGAGCTTTCCATGCTCAAGATAATTGGTAAACTTGTTCATTTGCTCCTGAGACATTGTTCTAAGTTGACTTTTATCAAAATTTTGCTCGCTTTTTTAAAAGCGATAAAATAAGATTTTGCTCGCTTTTTTAAAAGCGATGATTGTAATTTGTAAAGTTTGTTGCTCGTAGAAAAAAATGCTAAAAGCATTTCAATTTTATCTGTTGAGGGAACCAAGGTTCTAAGGCGCGACGGTAGGAATTAAAAATCCCTCCTTTTTATTAATTATTTTTATAAATTTTGCTCAACCTCAACCTTTGGAAAAGGTTTAAGCGAACTAGTGGTGAGAGGCTTACGGGGTCCCCGTGAAAAGTGGAAATGCTACGCTTTTTGCTCCACTTTTCTAAAAGTGGAAATGCTACGCTTTTTGCTCCACTTTTTTTAAAAGTGGATGTGGATTTACTCTTCCTCATCCTCGCTGTCACTGTAATCCGCCCACCGCTTTACTTCACCCCTAACCAACTTGGGCATCGGCGGAATAATAACAGGAGCAGCTTCACGGTTGACTGCGTCGGCATAGCTCTTTCCTCTGTCCTGATCCTCCTCATCCTCATCATCCTCATCCTCATCCTCGTCCTCATCCAACATGCTAAACATGTTCTGGATCGCAAGCTTAGGATTGACATTCTTTATAGGAGCCTTAGCGACAACAGCCGAAGTATTAACCTTCTCTTTTTCTTTTACAGAATTTTCCTTTGCGGAAAGCTTAGCACAATACTTGAGTGTGTGGCCCATCTCCCCACAATAACGGCACTTGATAGCCAAAATGATCGGGCACGTGACCGTTGAGCGGTTAGCACTCTTGACATAATGGCTGTTGTAAACAGCAGCGGGCTTTCCCGCATCGTAGCAAACCTTGCACTTGTAAGACATTTTGTTAGAACTTTGAATAACTTACTATAATTTATAAAAAAGCTTTCAATTTTTTATGAATAAACATGTAAACACAACGCACTAGATTTTTATTCCCACATCTCTTTTAGACCTTCGGACAATTAAAATGCCGATTTTATATATCTTGATTCGGCTCTGCCGAATCACTGAATATAACAAAGGCAAATTATCAGTCACGAAGTAACCGGTTACCTAAAGACATTCAAAGACGCCGACCGCAAGGATCGGCGTTTAGAATGTACAAAGGTGTAGAAAAAGAGAACAAAACCAAATCTATACCCTTGAAAAAAATGAATTAGAATTATGTAATAAAGTAATAAAGCATTAAAGCAACAAAAAATGTCAATTAAAACATTGATTATTCCCCGCGTATTTGTCAAGATAAATCAATCACAAATCCGTGAAACATTAGAAGCATTAAACCTAGGAATAATTGAGCGCATCGATGTCAAGAAGGGAGAAAAGTTTAACCGAGTCTTTATTCATTATAGAGAATGGTTCAACAATGAAAACGCAGCCCTAGCACTAGAACGGTTATCAAAGGGTGAAGAGATCAAGGTAATTTACGAGTCTCCTTGGTTTTGGAAGATTTCAGCATATGATAAAAATCGCTTTTAAAAACCCACCTTTCATAACTTCGTGAAAAAAGCGTTTAGCGAAGCAAGAAACCAAAAATTTTGTTCCCCACGGGGGCTTAAAACCCCCCTTATCTTTTTTACTCCACTTTTCCTTGCTTCGCTGAAACTTCGTGAAAAAAGTGTATTTGGCTCCACCTTTTTCAAAGGTGGATTTTCTAAAAGTTTTTTTTTTAAAAGTAAATTGTATAATGAATAACACGAATTATGGAATCTCGAGTTTAGCAAACAACACGACAGGGAAAAATAATTCTGCCTTTGGGGCCTACGCATTATATAACAATACGGACTCCAGTTGTAATGTTGCTGTTGGGTCTAATACTCTTTTTTTCAACACTACTGGTGAACACAATACCGCATTGGGAGCCGGATCAATGTGTAATAACGCAACTGGCAGTTTGAACACCGCGGTCGGGTCAAGCGCTTTGGAAGGAAACACTTCAAGCACCACGGTTGGAAGCCAAAATGTAGCAATTGGTGCCCAAGCCCTCTTCAATCATGAAACCGGTGATGGAAATACATCTGTCGGGACGTATTCCATGGAGAATTGCGTCGACGGATCCCTAAATACCGTCATGGGGTTCAAGGCCGGAGAATATATGTCAGGTAATAACAACAATAATGTCTGGATTGGGGCATATGCGGGCCAAACAAATGCGGGAATCAGCAACACAATTATCTTGAATGCGTCCACAACCCCGCTCACAGTAACAAATAATTCCGCACTTTATGTGAGTTCTATACAACAACGCGGCACCACCGCAACCAATGTTTTGGCATACAACTCGACTACCAAAGAAATTACATGGGGACCTGGTGGAAGTGGAGGTGGTAGCACGGGAACAATCCCTGATGGAACCAACTGGTCAGACTATTTGTATTGGGACAATATAACATCTACTTGGGTTGTAGGTGGAGATAGAGTTCATATTGGCACCAATGCGGGACAAGAAGGTATTATTGGTGGCACAAACTCTGTGGCAGTGGGTTATTATGCTGGGTCCAGTAGGCAAGGCGCAAATGCTGTTTCGATTGGATTATTAGCTGGGCAGAGTAATCAAGGTCTTGCGGCAGTAGCGATTGGATCTAACGCTGGACAGAGTAATCAAGGTGTCGGTGCTGTTGCGATAGGAACATATGGAGGAAATATTAACCAAGGTTTAAATGCGATTGCTATAGGTGATGGCGCAGCGACTACTGGCCAGAAGCAAGAAGCGATTGCTATGGGCACTGATGCTGGTTATCAAACTCAAGGAACAAATTCAATTGCTATAGGCTCGAGCGCAGGCAGAACACAACAAGGTCAAGCATCAGTAGCAATAGGCATTAGTTCTGGCGCTTCCGGTCAACAACAAGCATCAATCGCAATAGGAGCTCAGGCTGGAGAAAAAAATCAAAACCAAGTAGCGATTGCGATTGGATTCCAAGCAGGCCAAACAAATCAAAAACAAGAAACTGTAGCAATTGGTAAATTTGCGGGCCAAACAAACCAATTTGAACAAGCGATCGCAATTGGAGCAGATTCTGGTGGTCAAAATCAAGGCACCCAAGCGATTGCTATAGGAAACTATGCTGGAAAAACCAATCAACAACAAAATGGAATTGCGATTGGATGGAATGCAGGAACATCAAACCAAGGAACAAATTCAATTGCGATAGGAAATCAAGCTGGATTTCTCAACCAATCCGCAAACACAATTATTTTAAATGCCAGTGGTTCTACTCTAAATTCAACAACAAGTTCATCATTTTACGTGAAACCTATACGAAATTATCAAGGATCTAATTCACTGTATTATGATAATACAAGTGGTGAAATCACATGGGGGGCTGGCGGAGGTGGTGGCACAGGATCAAACCTGCCACCCGGAACAATTGATAGTGAATATTTGTATTGGAGCACCACATCAAGTGGTTGGGTTGTAGGAATAAATGAAATTAGAATTGGCGCAAATGCTGGGCAATTAAATCAAGGCATCGCCGCTGTTGCGATTGGCGCAAATGCTGGGCAAATAAACCAATCCATAGCCGCCATTGCTATTGGATCCTATGCTGGTGGTTCAAACCAAGGTTTCGGTGCTATTGCGATAGGTAGTAGTGCGGGCTATTCAAATCAAGGTGTCTATGCGGTTGCGATTGGTTCTGGGGCCGGACAATCAAGTCAAAGTCAATTAGCAGTTGCGATAGGCGATGCTGCGGGACAATATAACCAAGGTTCTGCTGCGATTGCTATAGGTGAATCAGCAGGCTTTAATAATCAAGGATCTAACGCAATTTCTATTGGGTATACAGCTGCCCAATATAGTCAAGGAATAAATGCGATTGCGATAGGATACGCAGCTGGATACGCTGACCAATCCCAGAACGGAATTGCGATAGGATACCGTGCGGGCTCAAATAATCAACAAGAAAACGCAATAGCGATTGGTTACGAAGCTGGATATATAAATCAACAATCAAATTCAATTTCGATTGGTTACCAATCTGGATATACAAGTCAAGGCGTAACATCAGTCGCAATTGGATTTAGAGCAGGTCAATCAAACCAAGGCGCATCAGCGGTTTCCATAGGACAAAATGCTGGCCAAACCAGTCAAGGACAAAATGCGATTGCGATAGGATCAGGATCAGGTAAAGAAAATCAAGGAGATTATGGGCTTGCGATTGGGTATAAATCAGGAGGTTTAAATCAACTTTCTGGGGCAGTAGCAATTGGAACCTACGCGGGACAAACGAGTCAAGGACAAAATGCGATTGCTATTGGTTTTGCCGCAGGTGCTACTGATCAAAGTGGTTCAGCAGTAGCGATTGGTTTTAGTGCGGGAAATACGAACCAAGGTATATATGCGGTCGCGATTGGTGTCAGTGCTGGACTCTCCAATCAAGGTGCTAGCGGAGTAGCAATTGGTAATTCTGCCGGACAAACAAGCCAAGGATTATCAACAGTAGCAATTGGTGTCACCGCGGGAGGAGTCAATCAAGGGTCCGCCGCAGTTGCGATTGGATACTCGGCAGGCCAATATAGTCAAGGGGCAAATGCGATTGCGATTGGAACATATGCTGGTAGGACCAGTCAGGCTAATAATAGTATAGTTATAAATGCGAGTGGAACAGAAATTTCTGGCGCCTTAAGTTCCGCATTTTACGTAAACCCGATACGTAATGCTGCCAATAGCCAAACATTATATTACAACACAAGCACTTTTGAAATCACTTATAATTCGAGTAGCCGCGAAACAAAAAACACAATCCAAGACTTGGCAACAGATACAGCACCAATTTACGGATTACAACCAAAGACATATATATACAATACAGATCCCGAATCTGGACCACAAATCGGCTATATTGCTGAAGAAGTAAAAGAACTAAATCGAAATTTTGCAGCATACAATACACCAGATTTAGAAACCCCTGTCGCAATTAATTACAATGTGATAACAGTCTTTCTTGTAGAAGAAATCAAAAAATTAAAGGCTCGCATCGAAGCACTGGAAAATCGCTTTTAGAAATCGCTTTTTTAAGAGAAGCAATGAAAAGCGAGCAAAATCGCTTTTTTAAAAAAGCGAGCAAAAACACTTTTTTCCACATTTATCTGTTTTGCTCCACTTTTTCTAAAAGTGGATTTTTAAAAGGGATTGGATAATCACAAAAACAGCGAAGGATTAAGAACTTTCAACCGGTCTCGCTTCAATCGCAAAACGCGAATAAGTTCCTTCCGTTGTTCGCCGATAACCGCAGCATCGCGCAACTGTGACAATAATGGCACACATTCGCTCTTCAATCCAATTTCTTCAATCAAATCGCTCATCATTTGTTCATGTTCCTTATCAACCTCGACATGCGGAAATAGCGAAGGATTAAGAACTTTCAACCGATCCCGCTTCAATCCCAAAATGCGAATAAGTTCTTTTCGTTTCTCAGCATCAACCTCATTGTTGCGCAGCATTGATACAAGCGGGGCACATTCGCGCTTCAATTCAATTTCCTCAATCAAGTCGCTCATCATTTGCTCATGTTCCACTTCACCTTTCATAACTTCGTGAAAAAAGGTGGATCCAAAAGAAGGCGCAGCAAAATTGCTCATTTATAATATATAAATTTCTTCTTAAGCAATTTTTTTACACCTTTGCGCATTGAAAATGCGCATGGAACCGTTACTTTTCGCTGATGAAAACGCCCCAGAATGGGCGTTTTCAAAGAGAAAAGGTGTAAAATTTTTTCACTCTATACTCTCTTTTCCATAATCACATATGGAAAAAGGTAGGTTTGTCTAGGGTTTTGCTCAACTTTTATCAAAAGTTGCTTAAAGACATCATCATATACTAATAAATGAACCTTTCCAAGGAGCAGCAAATAGCGTTTGATAAATATATTGAAGGTCACAATATATTTATAACCGGACCGGGGGGGTCCGGAAAGTCCGCCCTAATTCAAAAAATCAATGAACATTCCATAAGAACTCAAAAAGAAATCCATGTCTGCGCCATGACGGGATGTGCCGCAGTCCTGCTAAATGCGAATGCGACAACCATCCATTCTTGGGGAGGTATCGGCCTCGGCAATGGGACCATCGAGCAACTTATATTGAAAATAAAGGCAAACAAATACTCCAAAAAGATGTGGAAACAAACAGAAGTCTTGGTTGTAGACGAGGTGAGTATGTTGTCCTTGAAACTGTTTGACGCATTGAATCAAATAGGAAAGGCTATCCGCGGCAATAATCGACCATTTGGTGGCATCCAATTGGTATTCTCTGGCGATTTCTATCAACTTCCGCCGGTAGGCAACAAGGAAGATATCAATACAACACGATTTTGCTTTGAGAGCGATGATTGGAACTCCATCTTCCATCGTGATTGCCAAATCCAACTGATAAAGATATTCCGGCAAAAGGAAGCAAGCTATACATCTTTGCTGAATCAAGTGCGCGAAGGAAAAATAAAGCGAAAGTCATATGAACTGTTGTTGAGCCGCACGGGGGGCAAGCCCCCCTCCCGACGGGACCCCCCTAAAGCAAGGGATGATGTTGGGGTCGCTTTTGAAAAAAGCGAGCAAAATTTTGTTCCCCACGGGTGTAAAGCCCCCGTTGTGGTGACAAAGCTATTTCCAACAAAGAATAAAGTAGAGACCATAAACAATACTGAAATGGCTGCTTTAACCGGAGAAGAGCGCGAATACAAAATGAAGTTGAAGACAGATCCCGAAAAAAAAGGTGATTACACCGAAAATGAAATCCAATATGAACTAGAATATTTGGCAAATAATCTAATATGTGAAAAATCGCTAAAAATGAAGATGGGTGCCCAAGTGATGTGTATTGTGAACATCCAACCTGAAAAAGGGTCAGGAACTGGATTGGAAGTCTGTAATGGAAGCCAAGGAATCATCACAGGCTTCTGTCCACTTTCTGGCTGTCCGCGCGTGAAATACAACAATGGGCACGAAATGGTAATGACGCGTCATTGCTGGTCAAGTGAAAAAATTCCTGGAATTGGAGTGTTACAAGTCCCACTAATATTGGCATGGGCGCTGACAATCCACAAATCCCAGGGAGCCACGCTAGATGCGGCCGAAATAGATGTAGGTAGTGGAATATTTGAGTGTGGACAGACCTACGTCGCACTATCTAGAGTCAAGAGCCTAGAAGGATTATTCTTGACATCATTCGACATAACAAAAATTCGTATAAACAAGAAGGTGAAAGATTATTATGATGCACTAACATTGTATCAAGACAAATCAGCAGAGTTATTTGTGCCAATCAACCTTTAGCCACTTTTGAGAAAATCAACCTTTAGAAAATCAACCTTTAGAAAAGGTTGAGCCAAATTCAGTCGCTATGCTTACAGTCGCTATGCTTACAGTCGCTATGCTTACAGTCGCTATGCTTTTTGCTCCACTCAACCTTTGAAAAAGGGTTTAAGCGAAGCAAAAACCAAATTAACTCGCTATGCTTACAGTCACTACGCTTTTTGCTCCACTTTTTTCAAAAGTGGATAAAGTGGATAAAAGAAAATGGATTATTAAACATTTTATCTAGTAAACTACCAAGTGGGCGTTCCGTTTCAGGTTTATTTTTATTGTCAGGCTCTATTTTATCATTTAAGGTTTTCAAGTAATGAATGATTGTATTCATTTGATAAGAAATTTGGGAAATATTCATTATTGTTTCTGGAATAGGATTTTTATTTTTTAGTAGGATCCAAAACATACGCTTGTCAATAAGTCTCTTTTTTGGAAAAAGAGAACAAAAATTTTGCTCCACATAGGGGGTTTGCCCCCTCCCTAAGGGACCCACCTTTTGCTCCACTTTTTCCAAAAGTGGATTTTTACACCTTCGCTCATTCAAAACGCCCCCTTCGGGGGCTGTTATGAGTGACGAAGATGATGCCGATTGCGCATTTTCAATGCGCAAAGGTGTAAAAAGTTGACTGGGATAAACCCAAGCAGCTTTTCCCTGTTCAAAAACTATGTTCCTGATCTCATTTGTGGTTTCTATATTATAAAAAAAATCCATGTGAACAAATGCGCGTTGAAACCTCTTACTAATAGGAACAAAATCAACTCGCTTCACATCTCCAATCATCAATACGTCTGAAAAAACAATTTTAATTTGATCTTCGTTGTATGTTCGGCAAACACGAGGAATATAAAAACTATACGTAGTCATAATATTGTGATATAATTACATTTAAGTGAATTAAAAAAAATATATATTTTCCTTACTAAGATTAACTTTTACTCTACCCAGTCTCAAACTCACTCCTCCTCCTGCCCATTTTGCCTCGCATAATTAGCCAAAATCGAGCGAACCCCCCCAAACAATTGGTCCGCCTCCGTTACAAATTTCGCGGAATATTCCGGGTGACAATCATTCAACAATGCCTTGATCACTTGCTCAAACGTAATTCCGCGCTCCACAAGTCTCTCCATAATGACGTCAATACTAGGAGGCTCAACCTCTTCCTCTTCCTCCTCTTCCTCATCATCTTCTTCCTCTTCATCTTCCTCATCCTCATCAACAACCCCTCCGTCGTTGCTAGCACGCTGAAACAACCAACGCATTCCCCTGAGCAAGTGATCCGTATTATCGTCCTCCTCCTCCTCCTCGTCAAAATCCTCCTCATCAAACTCACCATAATCATCCCCTTCCTCTTCCTCTTCCTCCTCCTCCGCCATCTTCCCGCGGCAGCAAGGGCAACCAAATCCGTTGTGAGCAATGTTCGCAAACAAGCACTTGGCGTGGAACCTGTGGCCACACTCAGTCGTCACACAGTTGCGATCCGGGTCAATCGCATCCATACAGATGGGGCATTCCTCACACTGAACATCTAAGCCCTTGTTGCTAGACGACTCATCGTCAGTGACCACCTCTTCCGTGGACTTCACTCCCGCACTCGCTCCCATATTCTTAAAAATCGCATCCTGAGGAGACAACAATCCAAAAGGCTCATTCTGTCCCGCAACGAAAGTCTTGGCAAAGCTCATCATGTTTAATAGAGTAGTTTGTTAATTTATGATAGTGTACAGAATAAGTATTAAAGTATTTCAATTTTTTCACAGAGTGAGCGAACTTATAAACCACTGTTTTTTTATTTTTATCATCTAATCTCTTTTAAAAAAAGATATGATAAAAAAATGGTTTTATTTATTAATTATTATATTCTATACTACTTAATTTCTTACTTATTATTCAACGCATGGTGAAGCTCAATATTCCGCTGTTGAATGACACTATAAAGATACGCATTTTGCTGCTCTAGATACCTGGCATACGACACATGTACCAAGTCCATTGTCACACCCCCGAAACGCTCTGCGTCAAAATCATTGGTTAGGTTTCTCTTCGCAAATCCCCTCGCAATATCCTTCTGCGTAATCAACTTCTTTGGGGTGGTAGGAACAACCGATTGGCCTCTTAGGGAGGGACTGTTCTCAGGAGTGCTCACATGCTTCTTCTTGTATTCAAGAACAATCCAAAACCACGGGTCGTCATAGTTTACGTTTACCTTTCCATTATTGTCCATCTCCTTTTGGAATGCTCTGGTCGCATCATTGTCGTTCCAATTGGCAAAATGAATGTAAACTGACTTATGCGTCTGCTTACCATCATTGTTAATCTTGGCAACCATATCAATCTTGGAAACCTGACCAAAACTAATCTTCTTCTCAAACACATCCGCGATCCTTGTCTCGCTAATGTTATTGAAAACGCGGGGGATATACAAACTGATATTCTTCATTATTCTCTTGCTCTTGTTGTAATTTAGTTTGGTTATTATTTTATTTCAATTTTTTTTACTTTTCCCAAAAGTTAAAGTAACTTTTGCTCCACTCAACCTTTAGAAAATATTTTAAGCGGAGCATAAACCAAACCCTTTGGGAGGGGGCTTACAGGACGGGTTTTGCTCCACTTTTCCCAAAAGTAGATTTTTAAAAAGTAGATAATATAGATGTCTACGAAAAGAAAAACAAAATTGAGGAAAAACAATTATACGCGAAAGCAAAAAATGCGAATATCTGAACAAGTGTATGACATAACTGATAAGGAGGTTGAGCAAGATTACGAAAATTTGGTCGATATTGGCTGCCAATATCATAAAGCTATGAGTCCAACCGGAACCAAAGTAGTGAACAAATATACAGCAGCGGAACGTTTGAATACACGTGGGTATCAAAACATTAGTTTCTATGATGTTTGGTTCAACAAGAAAAGGCTCACGAGAGAAAAATATGTTAAGAAACACATAGATTTTTATAAAAAGGGATATAGTAGTTATCCGGACATTAAGGTAATGTTCCGCCTTTCCAATTTATATTTTTCTGCTGTATCGATATTCAAGCCTCTCATCGCAATGGATATCTATTGTAAATACAATCCTCGCTGTGTATTAGATTTTACAATGGGTTGGGGAGGACGGCTAGTCGGTGCGTGTGCGCTTAACATTTCCAAATACATTGGGATTGATTCCAATAAAAACTTGAAAACTCCATATAAAAGGTTGAGCAAGTTCCTGAATAAGCATTCAACCACAGACATCGATCTATATTTCCAAGATGCGTTGTCGATTGATTATTCTAAATTAAACTATGACTTAGTATTAACTAGCCCCCCATATTACGACATTGAGAGATATGGTTCAAATCAACAAAAATCAAAAGAGGAATGGAATACTAATTTTTACAAACCAATATTCGAAACAACATATAAGCACTTGGCAACAGGTGGGCACTATTGTATCAATATTCCGGAGGAGGTATATGAGAATGTTGCCCTGAAAGTCCTTGGTAAACCAACTGAAAAAATACCTTTACCCAAATCAAAGAGGTCATTGACAGAGACATATCACGAATACATTTATGTTTGGAAAAAATCCACCTTTTGAAAAGGTGGAGCCAAACCCACCTTTCACGGGGTAAGCCCCCCCACTTATCTATTTTGCTCCACTTTTTTAAAAAAGTGGATTTAAAAAGAGAATTTTCAAAAGAGAATTTTCAAAAGAGAATTTTTAAAAGAGACTTAAACACTTTTTAGTATTGATATTATATATAAAATGACCCCCAAGTTGTTTCTTTTGCTGTCTTCCCTGCTAGCTGCCGAAGGCTCGATTCGTCTCGTTGATGAGCATGATGTGTGGCACCATTTCTACGACTTCCAGGAGAGGTTTAACAAACAGTATAACGATGCGATTGAGCTTGAGGAGCGTTTCAACATCTTCCACGCGAATATGAAAAAGATTATTTCTCACAATGATGCGACAAACCAGACATTCACCATGGATGTGAACCAGTTTACCGATCTCACGGAGGAGGAGTTTAAGTCCCAGTATGTTGGTGGATACCTCAAGGACAAGTACGTTTTTTCCGGAATTGGGTCTACAAGCTGCTCTTCCTTTGTTAGCACCGGAACAAAGTCCGTCCCAGATACGGTTAATTGGGTTGCCGCTGGTGCTGTCACCCCGGTCAAGGATCAAGGTCAGTGCGGCAGCTGCTGGTCATTTTCCGCCACGGGTGCAATTGAGGGTGCGTATGCGGTTTCCACTGGCAAGCTGGTAAGTCTCTCGGAGCAGGAGCTGGTTGACTGTGCCGGTGTTAGGTATGGCAGCATGGGATGCAATGGTGGACTGATGGATGGTGCGTTTAATTTTGCGATGGATAAGGGCCTCTGCGCAGAGTCCAGCTATTCGTATACTTCGGGAGTTTCCCAAACGGGTGGATCTTGCCAGACGTCTTGCAAGGCGATTGTTACTGTGGATGAGTGCTTTGATATTAAGCCGAATGATCAACTTGCTCTCAAGGAGGCGGTGAGTGTGCGCCCCGTTGCGATTGCGATTGAGGCGGATACGCGTTATTTTCAGTCGTATTCTAGAGGAGTCCTCACGAGTGCGACGTGCGGAACCACTCTGGACCACGGAGTCCTGATTGTTGGATATGGAACGGAGAATGGGCAGGATTATTGGTTAGTGAAGAATTCGTGGGGCACCACGTGGGGTGATGGTGGATATGTTAAGATTGCGCGCAGCGAGAGTGCGAATGATGGAGGCATTTGCGGAATTGCGATGGAGGCATCCTTTGTTTCAATCCACTTTTGAAAAAAGTGGAGCAAAATCCACTTTTAAATGTGGATTGAAATTATTTGCGATATAAATCATCGAATAAAAAAATAGGGTTTTCCCCCTTTTTTTTATTTATGCCTCCCCCCAACCTTTGGAAAAGGTTGGTTCAAAGTTTTGTTCGCTTTTTCATAACTTCGTGGATAAAAGCGATTTTGCTCCACTTTTTCCAAAAGTGGATTTTTAAAAGTGGATTTAATCCATCTTCAAATCTCTCTCCTTCTCTTTCTCCAAATACTTCTCATGCTCAATCTCCAAATACTTCTCATACCACTCCCTACTCTTCTTCTTATAATCCGCATACGTTTCATAGGGTTCATCATTCTCATCCTCGCTTTCAACGCGATTTAGAAAGTAGTCAAAGTTGTACTCGCCATTCTCGTGCTTATTAACATATCTTACGAAACCATCGCCATCAGTGAAATCACCAGTTTTCTGGTTATACTTGAGCTTACCATACTTCTTCTCCAACATATCGAACGACAGCATATCATCTTCAATATCCTGATTAACGATGTCATAATCGCTGTCTTCGTCATCATTTTCCTTGACCCCCATCAACACCCTCTCATATTCGCGAATCTCACTCTCGGGCATATTCAACTTGCCCAACAGTTGGTCAACAACCTGCTGGGTGCGGTCAATCATATCCTCCTGCCTGGCTACAGTCTCCTCCAAGCCCTTAGACTTTTCCTCCAAGGCCTTCATCTTTTCCTCCATTCCGCGCGACTTTTCCTCCAAGAGTCTGTAGTTCTCAGCCAACTGATGAATGTTCAAGGTCGTCGCCACGACAGGTACCTTGTTCTTCAACAAGATCATGTAGTCGCCACCATACAGAGATACGCGATACGATTCACCATTTTCCAATACAGTCAACACCTGGTTAACAATACCGTAGCCCGTGAATACACTTTCAAAGTGAACAAACGCCTTGCGAAAGCGCCCATTGCTGCTGTAAGCATCATCCAGCGCAACAAAGTCAACGCGGGACACGCAACCGAACCACGCAAAGTAGTTCTTGAAGAAGTTCTCGTCGTGGTCAAACGTCTTGACGCGGGGAACGTAGATAGAGTAAGAGTTCATCTTGCCTTTTTGATAACTAATGTAAATTATGCTGATCAAGAAAAAACATTTCAATTTTTTTCAAATAGTACAAAAAACCCCCAAGACTACATTTTTATTTTCAACCTTTGGAAAAGGTTGATCCAAATCTCAATCAAGAGCTACCACTCAACCTTTGGAAAAGATTTATCCAAATCTCAATCAAGAGCTACCACTCAACCTTTGGAAAAGGTTGATCCAAATCTTAAGCAAGAGCTACCACTCAACCTTTGTAAAGTTTTTTGCTCGCTTTTTTAAAAGTAATTTTGCTCGCTTTTTTAAAAGCGGTTTTGCTCCACTTTTTCCAAAAGTGGATTTATTCAAACTCATATTCAATCATAGTTTTGACATCCGTTTTCAAGCGCGAATACATAATATTTTTAAACCGAGACAATGTATGTTCTTGCTTGAAATCAATTGCCATTAGTTTATTTGTTGTCTTATCAAACATGGTCGCAATCGAATCACTGGAATAGATATTATCCAAATGATTCTTTTTCCAATCAAATAATGCCCTTGTAATTTTTAAATGAATCAACTTTAAAAACCTGATCAGCTTGTCTCTGGGAAGCTCTGCCCAAACACCACCGCCTTCATTTGAAACAAACGCATACAACAATCCTGGTTTTTGAATAAACGCAAATATAGGTTGTACATCCACACAACCTTTATCAAAGGTTGAACCAAATTTTTGCTCCACTTTTTTAAAAAGTGGATTTTCTAAAAGTGGATTTTCCAAAAGTGGATTTTCCAAAATCGAGTTATATGTATCGTAAACAGTATTGTTGAACATAAATTCAATATTCGCATCTGTCACATATGTCTTATCAATCAACTCATCAAATATATATTCAGGCTTAATTGTTGTATTCAGCCATTCAATTACATCAATCTTCTTCTTTTTCTTGACAACCCATTTATTCACCTCATTCATCTTTTCCTCTAGTCGATTATATTTTTGCCCCAATTCTAAAATCATTTTATACATCATTTTCTGTGATGGCAAATTATCAAGCATTTCTTCATCATTTGATCGCTGGTTGCCTTTGCTAATAATTCCACATAGAATCAAATGCTTTTCATAATTTGTTTTCGTTTTGTATCCTTTCCCGCATTGCGCACAGCAAATATCCTTGGATATTTTAGTTGGCAAGTCGAAAATGTTAACGGTGTTGTTCATAGTTATGTCCATTCAAATTGTATAAACATAAATATTTCATTTTTTTATAAATTAACTTTTAGAAAACCCCTTTTAGAAAATCCCTTTTAGAAAATCCCTTTTAGAAAAAGGGAACAAAATCGCTTTTAATCCCTTTTTCCAAAAGTGGATTTTTTAAAGCAAAGTATAATATATAGAATAGAATGCTGACATATATGTATTCCCGAACATCAATTGTATACAATGATCCTAGCAAAATAGTTGGCTTGCCTCCGTATTATTATCGATTAAGAAGTTGCGACACGAACCTGACATCAAACACTCCAGCCAATCAATACCAGCGCTTGAAGCTCATCCAAAATACCGTAAGGGTTCCATCGTCACTGTATACTATGAATTTGGGGTCATTGAGCGCATATGTGAAACCAACAGATGCTACATATGGGGTTTGCTGGAACCAGATGAGTGATCGACCGGTGCCAAGTGTCCAGAAGGCGACCGTTCCCAGTGGTTATTCTTTGCTCAACACCAAAGGCCACTCGGTCACATCCAGTCGCCCTGGGTGCCAGACACCAGGTGGTGTCGGGTGCGACATTAAGCACAACTCCTATGATCGCTATTTGAATCGATTAAAGGGCAAGGGACCATTGAGACGCGGTGTGATTCCGCCAACATTTGGTGTGCCGTTCATTCCATTCAATCGCGCATACCCCATTTATGGTGCCAAGACAATCAAGACGAGCATCGTGAGTGGCTGCGACTGCCCTATCCAAAATAACAATGCTACCGCTGATGAGCAAATTTACAACAATCCCAATTATCAAGACATAAATCAGGTAGTTTTTTCATTTGGTGTTGGCATGTATGTATACGCAAAGGAGGGAAGCAATCAGTTTTACACAAAGGCGCTGATTATTGCTGAGCCGAGCCCTGGCATATTCACCGTCCAATTCAGTGACCAAACAACCGAAGAAAAAACGACAAGTGAGCTCAGGATTTGGTTTCCGTGTAATTGTGGTGGAACAATAGATGGAGTTGTATATGAGTCAGGATTTTATGTTGACGAGACCGCCGAAGGTTCCACTTGTATTTACCCTAAAGTATCTTTATAAACACGGGGGGCTTTGCCCCCGTAAGCCCCCCAAAGGGAAAGCGGAAACTTAGTGAAAAGGTGTATAAAGATAGTCCACAGAAAATTTGATTTAGAGAAAATAAGCAGAAATGTTCACAATTTTTATATTTGTATTATTTATAAAATGCCTTCTCCTATCAAAATGAGTTTGACAAACGGAAATCTTGGCCGCGTTCAATTCGAGGCCCTTACGCGTTCTAGGCTTGCTGCAGTGCCCGTTCCTAAAAAAAATGTGACGCTAAAAGCACCTATGATTGGGCGTATTCACAATGTTAGGCCGGGTTGCGGATCGTGTGGTCATTAATATCCACCCAACCTTTGGAAAAGGTTGGTCCAAATCCACATCTACTTTTGGAAAATCCACGGTTCAAACAGCTATTACTTTTATAAACCCCTTTTTTAAGGAGGGGTTCGGGGAACCTTGGTTCCCCGGTTGATTAATCTATATTATTTTGTATTAAATACAATAATATAGATACATGAAATAAATGGATAATTCGGGAGAAGAATATGGCGATGACCAAATTAATAAAATTTATGGAGGAGCAAGAATTAGACAACTGTCTCGTGTTCAGGGGGAAGCCATGACATTATTTAACAAGAAGAATTCTGATTATGGAGATGCATTCGCCACCTACGGTCCCGTTGGCGTCATAGTCCGGATGGGCGACAAGATCAATCGTCTTGTATCTGTTTCCAAGAATGGCGTGACGTTAGTCAACAACGAGAGCATTAGGGATACGCTGATGGATCTCCACAATTATGCCGCGATGGCAATCATGCTAATTGATGAGTCTACACAACAGACTGAAGGCGTTTGAAATATACAGACTCTTCAAAAAATCTCCCCCATTTTGCGGTAATCAGCAAAATAAACCCGAATAAATATATAACTAGTTTAGTTTCCCTTGTTAAAAATTTAGCCCTGTCATTTGATCTAGGATTGAATAAGAAAATTAATAATCCCGCCATCAATGCGACAAATATGATTTCAGCGCGTTCCTTGTAGTAAATGATTTTTTTATCTAAATCGCTGTCAGTTCTATGTTTCAATTTCAAATACAAATGTGTGATTGCTAAACAAACAAACGCAAGTTTAATAAAAATAATAAAGTTTATATAAATCGTATACGCACCAGCCATATAATATCGCTTTTTAAAAATCAGGGAACCAAGGTTCCCCGAACCCCTCCTTAATGGGGGGCTTACACCCGTTTTTCTAAAAGCGATTTTTTCAAAAGTTTGTTTTTCTCCACTTTTTTAAAAGTGGACTATTATATAATGGCCTGTTCCGTTAGTTGTTCGATATCGTTGATATTTATTATTGGCATGATTTATTTTTACAATGCGACGACCAAGAGTAAAATCGTTAAGCACTACAAAGACACAATGCCGAAGGATTTACAAGATCGATATGATAGAATCGCAAATGAGAGAAGAATGATCAGTTACTATGGGTATGGTCTTGGTTTGATACTTTCTCTCGTAATCATCTTTTATAATATAAAGTTGAAGGGGAAAAGGATGAACAACGTGTCACTGATTTGCCTTGTGTTATCAACCAGTTTCTTGACAAACTATTTTTACTATATGCTTTCACCCAAGACAGATTGGATGTTGAATCACGTAAACAACAAAGAACAAACTCGGGCTTGGTTGCTCATGTATAGAGATATGCAATACAATTATCACCTTGGATTAGTCCTTGGAATAATTGCGGTAGGGGTCCTTGCGTTTGCGTTTCGGTGTTAAAGCACGCATAAAGCATAGGAACAGGTAAAGCACTCAGGATAAAATCTATTTATAGGTAACGATATAAAACTAATTTTTAAGCCGACTTGGTAATGATAAACATCTTAACACACTCCCAAACCTTCGCAGACTCCTCTAAATTAAAAACACCCCTGCTCTGGGCGGTATTCAAAAAAGAAACCATCAGGTTCAGTGCAACATTCTGGTCTGTTATTTCAACATCAACCAGCCTAGGCTGGGTTACTGTGGGAGTATCAATATCCTCAGTCTTAGAAATTACAACATTCTCGGCGTCCATATAGATTAGATGACGCTTATTTTTTAAATTATAATTTATGTATTAATTAAAACAAATAATTTAAAGATTAAAGCACTGTTAACAGTAGAATGAACGAGAGAGATGGTGCTGCGATTTGTAGTGAGCAACCAAACATTAAAAACAAGGGGTTTGCACTATTGGATGAGCTATTCAAAGAGCATGGTTGGGCACTAGCCAATAACGAGTTCGAGGCCATCTCATATGTCAAGCCGGGACATGAAATCGATTCATTTGACATTGAAATTGATAATAATAAGATTTATGTATGTGTTCCTCTAAAGAATAGTAAGTATAAATACGAGACTCGTTTTACAGATTATTTCACCGCAAGCGAATATGTCGAAATGCGGTTTCAAGATTTTATTAGTGAAACGTGTTAACCATACCCCAAATAATTATTTTATAATGATATAACATAATTAGCAATGAATAAATCAACAATAGATAAATCAATATTGGAAAAATCAAAAATAGATACATCATCAGAGTTAATAGTAAACAACAACAGTGAGGCTGTAATAGTGTGTTTTGGCGGATTTTCTACACAAATAGCAGGAATCCCATATGACTTTTTAACTTTTCTAACAACAAATTTTGCGAACATTGATAAATTCTTCTACAGAGATACAAAACAAATGTGTTATCATCAAGGTATAGATAATATTTCAAAAGATATTGAGACAACAGTAAGTTATTTAAAAACTAAACTAGCAAAATACAAGAGGGTCATATTTACAGGAACTTCCGCAGGCGCATACGCGGCAATATTGTATGGTTCCTTAGTAAATGTTACAGAAGTAATAGTTTTCAATCCAATTACTATATTATATGGCCGCAGAAATGTATATAATTTGAAATACATTGATTTATCACAGAACATAATAAATAATACAACCAAATATTACTTATGTGGTGATAGCAGTATTACAAATGTAAATGATCTTCATCACATAAAACACTGTAAAAATATCAGCAGTTATCAAAATGTAAAAATAATGTATAAAAATGGAATCGATTTGAAGCAAATGAGAAACACAGGCGAATTATATAATATGTACAATAGTATTTTGAACCGATGAAAAGCGTCTCAATTATTTTTATGGACATATGTTCCAAATACTTTGTCCCATAATGAAAAACGCTTAGCAAAATTACAATTGCTCGCTTTATGATGCCAGTCATGATCTTCCGCATACAACTGAATATTGAATAATCGTGGAAGCCATATACATTGCGGGAATGATGATGCCGGTGCCAACATTTTACCAGAATGACCAGCTAATTCAGTGTATTGTTTGTAAGCAGATAACATTACATATTCAAATAGGGTTAGTTTATATGGAAATATATAAACCGTTAATATCATCGGTAATGATATGGTACCAATTACATCAAGTGGGCTAAAAAAATATGTGTTTATAATTACAGGGTTCGTGTATTTGTGGTGTGTTTTATGTATGTTTATATATAATGATTTATTCATATGTAAAATGCGATGCGACCAATAATGAAAAAAGTCCAAAATTATCTCAAATAAAAATGAAGTTGGTATGAAGTAAATAAGTGAGTTCGTTATATTTGGTACTGAAATTGGGTTGATTATCAATTGATTATATACAAGTACACCCGCCATAGTATCCCAAAAGGTAGTTGAAAATAAGTACATATGTGAAGTGAGTTGATAACTACAGTCATTATTTGCGTTTATATCGCTTGTAAATTGCTTATGACCGGTTGATATAATCAGTAAAAACATCATTAAATAGTTGCGAAAAATATAAATACAATATGTGAAAAAAAGTTTATTGAAAAAGTAAATATCTTTGATGTAGTACATAGCAATATAATTTGTTAAACCAATAGTTATTAAAGTGCCATTTACATTAAAAAAGGTAACTATAGACTTGGATGATATACCCATTATTGTATAGTATATATAATAACAACTGTATAATAAATAACAACTGTATAATAAATAACAACTGTATAATAAATAACAACTGTATAATAAAACAATTTAAATGTTAATAAACAATATGTTTATGACGATTGATATCCACAAGTCACTCCTTAAACAATATGGACAATATATGAGTTTGAATATATTTATTGACCTATCCAATAATAACAATAAGATTGAATTAACATCATTATATCAAAATGCGATCAATATTCACAATAACAAGTTGCGCACTGATTTTATTGATGCTGGCTTTGATTTGTATGCGGAAAATATGCCAACTTTTCATCCCGCGCACAGCGCCCCATTAAAGATGGATTTCAAAATTATTTGCTCCGCACGAATGATTCTTGCTGATAGAAGCTATAATACGGGTTACTACATATATCCAAGGTCTAGTTTATCCAAGACAAATTTGCGTCTTGCCAATTCGACTGGTATCATTGATGCTGGATACAGAGGACATATCATTGGCATGTTCGATGTCTTGGCGGAAACTCAAATACTGAATCATGAAAGGTTGGTTCAAATATGCGCACCTGGATTAGTCCCGATTGTTGTGTCGCTAGTTGATCAACTACAGGACCTGGGAGAAGTAACGGAGAGGGGCGCTGGAGGGTTCGGGTCTACTGGGAGCTAAACATGGGGACACCCAAACTCTACTTTATCTGTTTTTGCCACACTTTTATAAAAAGTGTATTTTATAAAAGCAATATATAATATATCCACCATGAAACTACAGCGAAGCGAATTAATTGGTGCCTTGAGTATATTGATTGCTATATGGACAATTGTATACCTGATACCTGATTTCCTCGGCTCTCTCCTGAATACAGTTTTAGGAAATGTAATTTTATTAGCAACAATACTATTGGTTGGATCTAAAAATTACGTATATGGTTTCATTCTTGGTGTCACATTGGTAGTCCTTTACCGAATTTCACACATCAAAGAGGGGTTCACTTGGTCCCAAGATTCGGCTAACAATTTCATCCTGTTACAACAAACTCTACACCCGGGACTTGTATTTGACACAAATCAAATTAAAGAACAAGCAAGCCAAGAAGAGCTTGATTATTTTCTTAAGAATGGGAAATGGCCTTGGTCGCAAGAAGTCCAGAATTTATACAAAGAAGCAGTCCAGCGAAATCCGTACATACGAACGAGCCCAGAAGATGCGGTAGATCAAGCACGAACTGTTTACAATCAAGCAATCATTTTGGAAATTATCTCTTGGCAAACAAAAGAAGGCAAGTTCTTGTTGAGCGGTGTTTCAATAAAGGATGCGTCAGGCAATCCTCAAGAAGACCTCCCCAGTGGTTGGGGAAATTATGGTTATAGTTCTGGATTGATTGGGCATCTTGAAAATGATGTAGTCAAATGTGCGGCAGATGCAAGTGGAAATTATTCATTAGTCAAGACCCGATACACCGGCAAAGATAAAATAACAATTGCCCAAACAAAAGAAACCACCCCATCCCTTTTAGAAAAAGGGAACAAAATTTTGCTCGCTTTTTCAAAAAGCGACCCGGTTGACTACAATGAACTACCGAAGCTTATTCCTGGATTCAAATTTACCGGTGCCCCATGTGACCCATGTGTAGCATTGAACAACTCTTATAGTTGCCCATTTCAGCTTGATATTTCGGGTAGTTTACCTGGTGTCAGCAGTGTGTGGCAGTACTTGTGGGCTCCGGCATCTGTTTCCCAAGAATCATCCGCATCAAAGAATGAATTTCCAGTGTTGAAAGAACTAAAGAATGAGCTGAACGAAATGTTCCCAAATCCTCTTCCAACTCTAAATTGATTTTACTCCATTCAAATAATGAATGTAGTAAAATTTAACGACGCTTAGATTTCTTACCCTTTTTTGATTTCATATTTATATTAGTCTTTTGTTTTCTTTTATTTTTCTTCGTCTTCGTCTTTTTCCTTGTTTTTCCACCTTTTCCCATACTTCCCAACCAATCGCCGATGCTATCAACAACCCCCTTGTGTGCATCAGCGGAAGCATATCCGGGCGACGAATAGCCAGAAAAAAGCGAGGGTGGCGGAGAATTAGGGCTCACCGGTAAGGGAGCGGGATACGGATTGGGGTGAAATGCCTCCAAGGCTTCTTGTTGTACCTTCCATGAAGTTTGATCCACCTCATTAACACCAACAGGCATCGGGGCAAATTGGGGTGGAAGGTCACCCTGGCGATTGGGTGGAAATATATTTGGTTCCCCCTTATGTTTATTGCCATATTGGTCGGTAAAATCTTCCGCATAGGCCCCTGGATTGAAATAGATAGGACTGGGTCCTCTTGTTAAACGTTGAGGTTTATTTTGAGGTCTTGGGACCCTCTGTGGCATTGGAGCCCACTGAGATCTAGATTTTAATTTTTCCTGTCTATTATAATCTATTCCAAGATCAGTAAGTCCAACATCACCTTTATCCATAAGTTCTTGCTCCTCAAAATCCTCTAACTCAACCGGTGTGAGAACGCGTTGACTGTAATTACGTTGACTGCTCATTTAATATAATACAATATAATTTTATAACTTTTTAAAAAAGTTATCAAATTTTTGATCGCCACAGGGGCTTTGCGCCCATTTTGCTCCACTCAATCTTTGGAAAGGGTTTAAGCGAAGCAAAAACTAAACCATCTTGGAACCAGCAAAATGCCACAAGACAACCGATACCAAACTACCCACAATAAATCCATTTCCAGCAGATTTCAGCGTTTTACCAAACGCATAATAAAAGATGATCGGTCCAATTATGTAGGACAGCACAATGTAAAACGCCATAATACCAATAAATGTAGATAATCCGTGATTCATTATAAATTAACGATATATTATTCGCTTTTAAAAAAGCGAGCAAAATCGCTTTTTATTTGGTCAACCTTTTTTAAAGGTTGTTTCTAAAAGTTAATTTCTTAATTCATACCGCTGGGCGAGTTAACATACCAATCTGGTGGGGTCAAATAAACATTTCCAGTATTACACGAGCTACCAACGTTGTTAACACTCGTCCCACCAGTAAGGATACCCGTACCAGTTTGAACAGCAAAAGGAAACGGTTTTTGCGCCCCCGTCGGGTTCGAGCATTTTCGCTGTATCCTCAATGTTTGTTGACTCGCAGATAAAGGCTGATACAATTGTTTGGTATAAGGTCCGTTGCGAGACATATCATTAAATTTGAATCTCGCTGTGGATGTCGAGCACAGTGTGGGACCACCCCTAACGATGAACCCCTCATATTTGGCGGGGTTATTCACATCTTCGACACATGTATTCGCTGCTGACTTATCGTGAACATACATTCCCTGACTCTTACTATCAACTTGGTTACCGGTGTAGACCGGTTGAACCCAATAATTAGGATACTGTCCATTGTATGCCCAGCGGTATTTCTTTTCTAGCATGCCGCGTGTAGACAAGACAGACTGTTTCACATACATATATTGATCTCCCAGAGCAATCACCCTATTCACATTGAACACGGGTTCAGGTTGGGCATAAGTTCCTCCGGCCCCGCCCCAACCAATCGGTTGAGTCCCCCTAAAAGGAGTTCCGTTTCTTGAAAACTTGCTTTCCTTCCCAATATACCCGACATTTCTGTGCGGTCCATTGATAGAAAATCCAACAGGGCCATAATTTTTGATCGCCAACTGTAAACCGGTTGTGCTATGTCCAAATGGTCCTTGAGGCAACCAGTAACCACCTGGTGGCTTACCCGATCTCTTGGAACCATATTGAATAACAGATTTCTTTTTGAAGGCAACTAGTGACATATAACATATCGTAAGATATTAAAAATCCACTTTTGAAAAAAGTGGAGCAAAATCCACTTTTTCAAAAAGTGGAGCAAAATAAACCTTTAAAAAGTCTTACAATGTTTCAGCGAATCAATAGAAAAGTGGAACAAAAATATTGAGTGAGTTTGGCTCTTGCTTTGCAGAATTATTTTGTAAAGGGGGTTTACGGGGGCTTCCCAAAGGGACCCGTGGGTTAAATATAAAGTAAACATCTTTTTGTCAAGTCATTTTCGAAACATCTTAAAAGAAACCAATACAGTTTGGTGTCTTTGACTTTATTTAAAATTGTTCTTATACCCTCGCTATCTTTACCTATATTTACATTAAAAAAACAATATACTATGAGTGCTCCAAACCCATAATAGATTGAGCGAATATCAACCATTGCTGGTATTGTATCCACAGCCAATATTTCGGGAGATGTAAAACCATCCACTTTGGAAAATGGACACGTAAAGACAATTTCCATTTTGTCTGGATTTACATCAATCAAATATTCACTTGAACAATATACAAATGTGTCATCATTGACAACAATCAAATTGGCCGGATTGAACAAATAAAACGCCTTATTATATTGGCTAATACAATACTCTAGTTGTTTGGAGAGACAAAACACTAGTCTCAATGTTGTTTCATAATCCAATTGTCGAACTCTATTCATAATGAATAAATCATCTTGATATCGGGTAAATGTTTTTACACTTGATGCCCGAAAACGCACCTCTTTGTAATCATTTGTTATTGTCGAACCCACGAGTTGTTGAGCAATTGATTTCATTAGCGCTTCATTTTCCTTTTTCAACTCTATTGTAAATACTCCAGGGATCCCATCCTTTACAAGTTTTGATTGCTGAATTGTAAAATCTGGAATCATTGTATTTGTAAACGTTTAATGTTTAATCTTTTTTGTTACAATAAATGTATGAATAAAAAGAATGTGGCTGCTATAAAAAAATACCAAAACTACTTTGATACATTGGCACACGAAAAGGCAAAGTTACAAACATTTAATCAAAAAACTAAATTTTCAAACAATACAACCAAATTGGTTATGAATCCAGAGATTAAACCAGAGGTTAAATTAGAAAAATTTCTAGAAAAATATATGTATCAAGGGGATATTCAATTTGGAAAGACAATAGAATTACCATTTTTACAAAATAGCAATGACATGTTGAATAAACTTGTGCTCAAAAATGAATTTTCAAACAAAACCGACAACACTGAGATCGATATATTTGATATAAATGATATTCACAAGAAAAATATCAAGACCATAATCAATGTATATCAAGAACAATATAAAAATGGCACATATGCTACAGGTTTGGGAGATTTTATACGAGGCTGTTATTATTTGATAAACTTCTGTGAAACATACAAGATAGACTATAAAATAATGATCAATCACAAAATGAAGGCATATTTGAAAAAATATGAACATCAGCCAATGTATGATAATTGGAAAGGTATTGATTTTTTTTCGAATAATAATTACGATGGTCAACAAATTGACGCAAACAAGGTTATTCATAATTTACCAGGTAAAATCATCAACAGTAAGTTTGTAAAATATTTAACGGATAATGTCCAAGTTATCAACGAAGCAGTATACATTTATAATATAATTTTTCCAAACCATGATATCTGTGAATATCATAAGGAGCATATTAGAGGTATCTTAGAACCTACCGAATATATGGCAAGCCTGATCGAAATAACCATGAACAATTTGAATTTAGTAAAGAACAACTATACAGTGATTCATATTCGAAGCGGTGATAAATATTTGAAAGATGGACGAACTGATTTCAATGATCAATATATAACACACTTGACTAAGGAAATCTTCTACACAATCAAACAAAGTAAACTACCAATTTCTACTTATTTACTGTTAACTGACAACATGGAAATAAAACATACAATTGTCAAGACATTTCCATCGATCAAGATATTGTTCAATCCAATTGCTCATTTGGGACAAGGGGTTGTTCAGTGCGATGAACCTATTAAAAACACGCTGTTAGAATTTTATCTAATGTCTCGCGCAGCATCTATTGTTTCATTTTCAAGCTATGAACACGGGAGTGGGTTCAGTCAATGGTGCGCCAAGACATATAATATTCCATATGTTTGTAAATATGTAAACTAAAAGTTAAATTTTCTCGCTTTTTCTAAAAGCGATTTTTCTAAAAGTATAATATATGAACTTTGATTTGAATGTCGACAATTATACACATGATGAATTAGCCCAAATGTTCGAGTTGCCCGAAAACTACGACGCAAATACCGTTGAGGTCCACGAAGCAAAATTGAAAGATGGTATTCTAAAGAACCGGGAAATCGATGAAAAAACGCAATTAAAAACCATCGAATTCCTTGTGAAGGCAAAGCAACTCATACTTAAGGACCCAACGAAATCGAAAAAGTTGACAGTCCAAGAAAAACTAGGAGACATATTCAATTCAAATTTTAAATTACAAGAGACGAAAGTAGATGATGTGAATGAGCATATGATCCAGGAAAGACCTAATAAATCATATTCTGCGTCATATCCAAGTGAATACTTTGCGGGGATAATCAATCCCCTCAAAAAGAAGACAACGCGAAAAAATCTAAATATTGACTCGCGGTTTAGAGAAAACTATTATGGAAGTCCGGCTACAAACTACAATATTGTTTTGCCAATCAACATGAACAACGTATTATCAATGCAGCTATCATCTGTTGAAATACCAACCACGTATTATAGTGTTTCCAAACAATACGGGAACAATTTCTTTCATATCACAGTAGATGGATATGGGTCAGCGCTTGTAACCATCCCTTCGGGGAATTACAAATATGATGGGATTGCGAACATCATCAATGAGGCTATAAGTCATTTGGATCCACCATTCAATGACATATACTTCCAAATCAACTTATCATCACTTACCAATAATGGAAGTGGACAAATGATGGTTGGTTGGGCAACTGGCTCTACTTACATAGGAACAAACATTGGTTTGAATTTTCAGGCGAATATTAGTGGCGATGATGACCGTAATACGCCATTGCCTATGAAGTTGGGGTGGTTGCTCGGGTTTCGAAATGGTATTTATGAGAATAATCAAAATTATGTATCGGAGGGTGTTGTTGATTTGTATGGGCCCAGGTATTTGTATTTGGTATTAGATGACCACAATAACAGTGTGAGTAACAGCTTTTACAGTGCGTTCAATTCATCCATCTTGAATAAAAATATATTGGCACGGATAACTGTTCAAACAACCGCACCCTTCAGTATCCTGGCCCAAAACAACTTGAATCTTGTATCGACCTCGAGAGAATATTTTGGACCGGTGAATATACAGCACTTGAATATACAATTATTAGATGAATATGGGCGAGTTGTTGATTTGAATAATATGGATTTTAGTTTTTGCTTGACGCTGGCAACTGCTTATGATATCTAACCAGGGAACCAAGGTTCCCCGAACCCCTCCTTTAGAGCAAAGCATTTTTTATTTGCTGATTATTTAGCAAATAAAAATAATTATACAACTCATTTGTCGAATTGAAAATAGTATAGGTCGGCACATAAAATGCGCATCACTCTAAATATTTTTCTCCACACGGGGGCTTTGTCCCCTTTATCTGGTTTTTGCTCCACATTTGAAAAAAGTGGATTTGGATTTTGTTCTCTTTTTATAAAAGAGATATGACACTTCGTATTATATTGACTTTAATCGTAGGAATAATATCTGGGCTTTTAGGTGGTGCGTTAGGCATTGGTGGTATCATGATAGTACCCTGTTTATTGTTGTTTGGAGTCATCGCCGATTATAAAATGGCAGTTGGAACAACATTATTAGCGATGTTGCCACCAATATCGATTTTAGCGGTGATGGATTATAATAATCGTAAAAAAATAGATTATTTAGTCGCAGCCATATTGTGTATTTCATTTATTATTGGCGCAAAATACGGCGCAATTGTAAATAAAACTTACGCGGAAAAGGATCTTAAATATTTATCAGCAGCTATTTTTTTTATAACGGGATTTTATTTTTTACGTGCGGGCTATTATGCTTAGAAATCCACTTATCTTTTCAAAAAGATTTGATCCAAAATTACCCTTTGATCGGGGGCTTACGGGGGTTTACCCCCGTGTTTAACCAACTAGTCTGTATTGCGCCCAAGACTCCGGGGGTTTCTTCGTACCCCCATCATATTTCACAGCAAAACGCTGATCAATTAACCATTTATTTATGTGAAGTTCATCTAAATAAACGTCTGCCAAAATTCGGCCATATTTTTCCGTTGCTACATTTTTCAATACTATATTTTCATGTAAAATCAATGCGGATAGAGCATCTCGCGCTTCTTTCGCAACGGAAATTTCATCTTCACACTTGCCCTTTATTTCAGGAGTATCGATTCCATTTAACCTGACAGAGAATCGATATAATGGAGACCCCGCATAAGGAAGCTTGGCAGCAATTGTGATTGTATCTCCATCGTATACCTTTATCACGTGACCACCGGAAACAGGAACAACAAAGGGAACTGTATCATCCCACACCACGGGGGCTTGGACCCCATGAACTTCCATAACTACTTCACTCACTCCCGAAGATCTCTTGAAACAACAGAATAGATTCATAATTGTAGTATTAATTTAAAATCTTACAAATGAAATTGGTTCAATTTTATTATGTCTAATTATATAAATGGCACATTCATTCAAGACACCCATGGGAAAAAATACATTTGGCGTTTTCAAAGAACCTCAAACATCAGGCGATTACTTATTGAATAAGAAATCGAAAACGGTGTTTTGTAGTGCGAACAATTGTGTTCCTAGCAAAACTGTTGGAAGCGAAGGAAATTTAAACTTACTCGCAAGATCAAATCGTCTCAGCTACTACAATTGTAAAAATACCTTCAATAAGAGAAACCTTAATGTCAACCTGATTACCAAGCTAGATCTTACTGATGTCCCAGTTATACAAGACAATGACACTGGAGATTGTCCAACCCCTTTAGACACAGTTAATCCAGATGTGCCTTATCAGTATATAATTGACCCGTCAGGTAATCTATTTGGCAAGACAACTTGTGGAATCAATAGGTATGTGAATTACATGGTTTACAATCCATCGACATAATTATATATAATCTTAAATTATATATAATGACTAGCACATTTACTACAAATAGCGGGTTTAAAACATTTGGAGTTTTCAAAGAATCACAATCAACAACTGATTATACATTGAATAAAAAGGCTAAAACCACATTTTGTAAAGCAAATGTGTGTGTGCCAAACAAGTCAGTTGGAAGTCAGGGTCAACTTGATCTTTTGCGCAAAGCAAATAACCTCGAATATTATGATTGCGATGATTCATTTGATAAAACCAACTTGAATGTAAATCTAATCACAAAGTTGGATTTAACTGATGTATGTGTGATACAAAACAAAGCAAAACAATGCCCAACCTCTCTTGGACCTCAAACCAGATTTGATGTAAGTGGTGTGACAATTGACCCATACGGAAGTTTATTCGGCAATGATGTATGCGGGATAAATAATTTTACAAGATACATGGTTTACAATCCCCCACCGTCTCCTAATCCCCCACCTCCTCCCGACACATGTGGATGGACTAACCCATTTGGAAATGGTATCAATAATAATAGCGGAGCTGGATTTATTCCAATTGTTCATGGAAAAGATGGTGATATATTTGTGGGTGGGCTATTCACACAAGTTGGTAATATTCCAGCAAATAGTATTGCTTGTTGGAATAGCGTAACAGAAATATGGTCAAATCCATTTGGCTTAGACCTTATCGGCATCGTCTATTCGCTCGCATATGACAATGTAAATGAGATATTATATGTTGCTGGACAATTTACAATCACTGGAGTGGGTGAAGCAATCAACATCGCAAAATGGACATCTACTTCCGGTTGGGCTCCCCTAGGAAATGGCCAACTATATCAATGTCTCTCTATAGTATTAGATAACTCAAATAATATATTATATGCTGCCAGTATTGATGATATCGGTAACTCATATTTACAGAAGTGGGCCCAAGGCGGCCCTTGGGCCAATGTTGATCAGGTATTGTATCCAGATAGTCG